>CXWL01060876.1_pt1 | contig 95657 bp, 105 predicted proteins | sample 590931 | NCBI WGS metagenome assembly CXWL01 (sample SAMEA3498368, study PRJEB10139) | groundwater metagenome | biome: water well; material: biofilm material | place: Germany | collected 2015-04-27 | reverse complement strand
GTGATGGAGGTCGAACTCGGCCTGGCTGGTGCGATCGACGGCGCCAGGACGGTGCTCGCCAGCCGGCAAGCGCGGAGCGACCAGGCAAGGCTGGCCGAGACGCGTGCGCGCGAAGCGCTGGCCCACAACGGACAGCGGCTAGCCGCGGTGGGCGCTGCGGCGCTGGGGGCGGCGCAAGCGCTGGCGGCGTGGGTCGCGGGGTTTGGCGCGCGCCATCCGACGCTCGACCGGATCGCCAATGTAGCCGAACTGGCCACGCTGCTCGGCGCGGACCCCGGCACGAACCGCGCCGAACGCCTCGCCCTGGGCGCCATCGACGCGGCGGCCGCTTCGGCGGCGACGGTGCTGGCCGAGCGGCGCGCCCGGCGCGAACAGCATCGGCAAGGCGCGCCGGCGGAATGCGTGGACATCGCCGAAAAGCTGACCGAAGACCTGGCGGCTGCGAGCGCGCAGCGCAAGGAAGCCCACGATGCCGCCAGCGCGCTGCGGCTGCAGGTGGCGCAGGACGACGCGCGGCGCACCAATGCGCAGGCGACGATGGCCGGAATCGAGCGGCAGCAGCTGGTGGAGCGGCGCTGGGGGCGGCTGAGCGAGCTGATCGGCTCCTCCGACGGCAAGAAATTCCGCAACTACGCGCAGCAATTCACGCTCGATGTGCTGCTCGGCTACGCCAACCATCATCTTGGCCAGTTGGCCAAGCGCTACCGGCTGGAGCGGGTGGCCGGCGCTGGCGGGCCCTCGCTCGGCCTGATGGTGCGCGACCAGGACATGGGCGGCGAAGTGCGCGGCGTGAACTCGCTGTCGGGCGGCGAATCGTTCCTCGTGTCGCTGGCGCTGGCGCTGGGGCTGGCGTCGCTGTCGTCCAACCGGGTGCGGGTCGAATCGCTGTTCATCGACGAAGGCTTCGGCAGCCTCGACAGCGAAACCTTGCGCGTGGCGATGGATGCGCTGGACGGCCTCCAATCGATGGGCCGCAAGGTCGGCGTGATTTCGCACGTTCAAGAAATGACAGAGCGGATCGCCACCCGGATCATCGTCCAGCCCTCGGGTGGCGGCAGCAGCAGCGTTACGGTGCAGTAGGCGCTCGGCTCCACGCGGCAAAGCCGGGGTGGTCGGACCTCAGCGGTGAATGAATGACCTGGCCGGTGATAAAATGGGCCTTCTCACACTATTTTGCCCTCATCATGTTGAAACCTGCCCGCATTCTTACGTTTAAATGTGCCACATGCTCGAAAGCGGTGAAAGTTTTCCTGCAGAAGGTGTCGGCCTGTTCCCATATCCAGCCCTACCAGGGCATCTGCGCCTGCGGCGAACTGAAACGCCATGCCACCGGCAACAAGGCGGCCGTGCAGTCTTTCCTGGAGTCAACAGACGAGGCTTGGATGCATCGCCATTAAAAAATATCAAAAAAACAGCTAAAGTTATTCGACTGGAGGTCGTTATCCCTCATATGCTCATCAACTAGATGCAGGCAAACATCATGTCCAATCTTTCCGTCCTGGGCTCGCGCCCGATCCAGTCGCCTTCATCCCGCACTGCCTTGCAGGAAGGATTCGCTACGGCTACGGCGTCGGCCAGCGGCCGGGTTCCCGCCCAGCTGCCAGCGGTCGAGCCGGTAGCGCCGCCATCGGGCAGCGTCACGTTGTCACAGCAGGCGCTGAACACACGGCTCGCCCAGCTGGGGGATAAGACAGTTGATGTTGCGCAACGTTTAATCGGCAGTTTCGCCGCGAGCCTGTTTGGCGACGCCGCCAAGGGCGCCACCTTCAGCTTCGACGCGATCAGCCTGTCCGCCGATACCAGCCTGTCCGCTTCAACATCGCATATCTCGAGCGCCGCGGGCACAGTCGATACGGCGGCGCTGCAGTTCGACGAAAGCGCGTCCTTCATCGGCCGCGGCAAGATCGTCACCAGCGACGGCCAGTCGTTCGACTTCGAGATCGAGGTCAAATACGCCGCCTCCCTGAGCGCGGCCGGCAGCCGGACTGGCGCCGCACAGCCTGCGCCCGCCGAGCAGGAGCCGCTCGGCACGCCCGACGCGCTCGCGCTCACCGGCAAGCAATTGCCTGAGATTAAGTTCCCGGGCAGCCTGGCCGACTTGTTCAAGTTGCTCGGCCGCCAGATGGAGGTGTCGGCCGATTCCGGCAAGAATGATGGCAACGGCGGCAACCTGTCGCTGCGCCTGATTCGCCTGGTCAACAGCGCAGCGCTGCTGGCCCCCCGCGCCCGCGCCGACAGCCCCGAAGCCACCCCAGTCGAGCGCAACCGCGCGCTGGCCTCCTACGCCCAGCCGGCGCCGAGCGGCACCGTCACCACCGCGTAAGCTGGCCGCCCCCCCGGGCGCGGCCGGCGCGAGCGCCTATAATGGCGGATTGCCCTTTCCGATTGCCCCGCCATGCCTGCACTTCCCGCCACCGACGCGCCCGCCCGTATCCACTGGAACGAAGGCGATGTCGAACACTCGGCGCTGTGGCGCTCCGAAAGCGCGATGCCGGCGCCGAAGAAGGTGGTGATCGCCAACGACCAGACCCCGGCCGACCTGGCCTACCGCCTCGCCTGCGAAGGCACCGCCCTGCTCTGGCGCGGCGACTTCCAGAACGCGCGCCAGCTGCTGCAGGCGCTGGCCCGGCGCGCCGATCACACGAGCGACAAGGGCAAGCGCGCTAAGGCGCCGAAGCTGCCCGCCAGCCCGCAGCCCTCGCCGGCAGCGGCGTTTCACCTGCACCGCCAGGCCCAGTCGCAGCGCGCCCGCACGCTGGCCATGCTGCTGATCCCGTTCGAGGCCGACTACACCATCCCGCTGCGCCGCGCGCCCGATGTGCAACTGGCCTGTAACGAGGCCTACGGCCGCACCGACCAGCCGTTCGTCGCCTCGCTGCGCGAACTGCTCGGCGTGATTGGCGCGCACGAGTGGCGCAAGAACGGCGTCCAGATCGAAGCGCTCGGCGCGCGCATCCATCCGCATTACGGCGTATTCTCGCCGATCCGCGGCGAATACGTAGAGCTGGTCAACCAGGCGCCGCTGCCGCCGGGCGCCGACCTGGCGTTCGACATCGGCACCGGCACCGGCGTGCTGGCGGCGCTGCTGGCGAAACGCGGCGTGGCGAAAGTGCTCGCCACCGACATGGACCCGCGCGCGCTGTCGTGCGCGCGCGAGAACCTGCACCGGCTCGGGCTGGACGCCCAGGTCGAGCTGGTCCAGGCCGACCTGTTCCCGCCAGGCCGCGCGCCGCTGGTGGTGTGCAATCCGCCATGGCTGCCGGGCCGCCCCAGTTCGTCGATCGAGTACGCGATCTACGATCCGGACAGCCGCATGCTGAAGGGGTACCTGGGCGGCCTGGCCAGCCACCTGGCGCCCGGCGGCGAAGGCTGGCTGATCCTGTCCGACCTGGCCGAGCACCTCGGCCTGCGCCCGCGCGAGCAATTGCTTGCGCTGATCGAGGCCGCCGGGCTCACTGTCGTCGCGCGCCACGACGTGCGCCCTACCCACCCGCGCGCCAGCGATCCGAGCGACCCGCTGCACGCCGCGCGCGCGGCCGAAGTGACCTCATTGTGGCGCCTGGCCGCACGCTAGTTCGACTGCCATTGCGCCGGCGACCGTTTGTCCGTATAATCGGTTCTGCGGGGTGGAGCAGTCTGGCAGCTCGTCGGGCTCATAACCCGAAGGTCACAGGTTCAAATCCTGTCCCCGCAACCAAACACCTTGTATGAACATCGAGCCCGACTCTTGCAGCCGGGCTTTTGTTTTCTGCGGCGCGAAAAAAGCATGCCGCGGGAGACGCAGCGGCAACCAAGCGACATGAGAGACAAAAAAGACAACGCGACGTTGGACCTGGTTGGCTTCGACGCCGATTTGCCGCCCGCCTCCCCGGCCGTGGCGCTCGCACCGGTCAAACGCACAACGCGCGCCCGTTCGGGCGCGATCCGCCAGCACCAGTTCGAACTGCTTGAAGAAACCGATGCGAGCGGCTTGCCGGTCTGGCGCCGCGAAGAAGGCACCGACCTGAGCGGCCTGCCGGTGTGGGCCGCGTCCTGCTAGACTGGCGCTGTCGCCGTACCCTCGCTGTTCCCTGCCCACCTTTCTATCGGCCCGCCCCATGACCCCCAACGCCTTTTCCACGCTGCCGCTGACGCCCGCCCTGCTGGCCAATCTCGACACCCTCGGCTACCACGAGATGACGACGATCCAGGCCCAGAGCCTGCCGCCGGTGCTGCACGGGCGCGACCTGATCGCGCAGGCCAAGACCGGCAGCGGCAAGACCGCCGCGTTCGGGATCGGCATCCTGCACAAGCTCAACCCGGCCTGGTTCGCGATCCAGGGACTGGTGCTGTGCCCGACGCGCGAACTGGCCGACCAGGTGGCCAACGAGTTGCGCCGGCTGGCGCGCGGCGAAGGCAACATCAAGGTGCTGACGCTGACCGGCGGCGCGCCGATGCGCCCGCAGATGGCGTCGCTCGAACACGGCGCCCATATCGTGGTGGGCACCCCGGGCCGGATCCGCGACCACCTCGGGCGCGGCACCATCAACCTGGCCAACGTGCAGACGCTGGTGCTCGATGAAGCCGACCGCATGACCGACATGGGTTTCTACGACGAGATCGCGGGCATCGTCAGCGCCTGCCCGGCGCGCCGCCAGACCTTGCTGTTTTCGGCCACCTACCCGGACGACATCCGCCGCGCCACCGAGTTCTTCCTGCGCGACCCGGTCGAGGTGAAGGTCGAGGCGCAGCACGACTCGAGCCAGATCGAGCAGCGCTTCTACGAAGTCGGCTTCGATGAACGCGACCAGGCGGTCGGCAGACTGCTCAAGCACTTCAAGCCGGTGTCGACGCTGGCGTTCTGCAACACCAAGGTGCACTGCCGCGAACTGGCGGCCGAACTGCGGGCCCAGGGCTTTTCGGCGCTGGCCCTGTACGGCGAGCTGGAACAGCGCGAACGCGACGAGATCCTGGTGCTGTTCTCGAACCGCAGCTGCTCGGTGCTGGTCGCCACCGACGTCGCCGCGCGCGGGCTCGACATCGCCAACCTCGGCGCGGTGATCAACGTCGACGTCTCGAAGGACACCGAGGTGCACATTCACCGCGTGGGCCGCACCGGCCGCGCCGGCGAATCGGGCCTGGCGCTGTCGCTGTGCGCGCCCAACGAAAAGAAATGGGTGCGCCTGATCGAGCAATACCAGGGCGCGCCGGTCAAGTGGCACGACCTGAAGGAACTCGGCGACGAGGAACTCGAAGCGGCGCCCGCGCCGATGGTCACGCTGTGCATCATGGGCGGCAAGAAGGACAAGCTGCGCCCGGGCGACCTGCTGGGCGCGCTGACCGGCGACGCCGGCCTGCTCAAGGAACAGGTCGGCAAGATCAACGTGACCGAGTTCCAGACCTACGTCGCGCTCGACCGCCACGTGGCCGAACAGGCGTTCGCGCGCCTCAGCGCCGGCAACCAGCTGGGCCGCGACTTCGGCAACATCAAGGGGCGCAGTTTCAAGATGCGCTTCATCGACGCCTGACCCGCGATTTACGCCCGCACAGGCAGCATGCACGCCGGCGCCGCACGGTTGCGCGTGCACTCTTGTTCCAAATCTGGCATTATTGCTGTAGATAAACATAAGACGTTTTGTCGTCTGGACAATATGACAATGCCCCCTCCTGCCGCACCCGATCAAGCCGCGCCCGGCCCCGCCGCGCCGGCGGTGGGGCATGAGTCGCCCGAAGCGCTGGCCCTGAAGCAGGCGTTCCTGCGCGGCGCCGGCATTTCGGCCGATGCGATCTCGGCCGAACTGACGCCGGAACTGATGGAATTGCTGGGCAGGCTGATGGCCAACTCGCTGCAGGGCGCGATCGACCTGCTGGCGCTGCGTTCACTGGTGAAGCAGGAAGTGAAGGCCGACGTCACGATGGTGTTGGTGCGCAACAACAATCCCCTCAAGTTTTTTCCCGACAGCCAGACCGTGCTGACCCAGATGCTGCGCAAGAAAATGCCCGGTTTCATGGAGCCGCTCGAATCGCTGGACGACGCCTGGCACGACCTGCGCGGCCACCAGATGGGCGTGGTCGCCGGCACTCGCGCCAGCATGCGGGCGATGATGGCGCGGGTCGAGCCGGGCCGTTTCGAGGCGGCGCTGGCGCCTGCCGGCCTGCTCGACAAGATGATCCCGCCGCGCCGCGCGGCCGCGCTGTGGGACGCCTACGCGCGCGAGTACGGCGCCATCGCCGGCGAAGCGCACGACCAGTTCAAGACCGTGTTCGGCGCAGCCTTCCTGGCCGCCTACGAACAGGAAGTGGAACGCTTCAACGACGGCGCGCGCAATGACTGACGGCGGTGCGGTGCGGCTGTCGTGGGCGCAGGCGAGCGAGATCGGCATGCGCGCCACCAACCAGGACGCGATGGGCGCGGCGCGCAACGGCGCGCTGACCTGCTTCGTGGTGGCCGACGGCACCGGCGGCCACCACGGCGGTGAAGTCGCCTCGCGCATCGTGGTCGATGCGCTGCTCGGCGCATTCGGCGCCGCACCGGCGTTCGGCGCCCCTGCCCTGCTCTCGTACGTCGCGCAATCGATCGACCAGGTGGCGCGCGCCAAGCGCGCCGACCTGCAGCTGTCCGACATGAGTTCGACCGTCGCGACGCTGCTGATCGACGAGCAGGCCGCGCGCGCCGTGTGGGCGCACCTGGGCGACACCCGCATCTACCTGTTCCGCGGCGGCCGGCTGCATGCGGTCACCAAGGACCACAGCCTGACCCAGCAGCTGATCGACGCCGGCTATGCCAGCGCCGGCCAGTTGCGGGTCCACCCGCAGCGCAATATCCTGATCGCGGCGGTCGGCGCGGAAGGCGAGACGGCGGTGGCCGCAAGCGAAGGCGCGATCTCGCTGGAAGCCGGCGACGCCCTGCTGGCATGCAGCGACGGCCTGTGGGAATGGGTCCATGAGGACGAGATGGAACAGACGCTGTCGGCGACCGCGCGCAGCGAGGACTGGCTGGCCGCGATGTGCGCGAAGGCCGACGCCGCGGTACGCGCGGCGGACAAGGTCCGCGACAATTATTCGGTGTACGCGATCCGCGTTCAGCAGCAGGAAACAGCGACATGACGACACCGGTGACAGCAGGCGCGGACGGCATCGGCGCTGCGCCGGCCGGCAGCGGATCGGAGAACTGCCTTCCGATCGGCACCCGCCTGTCCGATTTCGAAATCACCGGCGTCCTCGGCGAAGGCGGCTTCGGCATCGTCTACATCGCCTACGACCATTCGCTGCAGCGCCACGTCGCGATCAAGGAATACATGCCGGGTGCGCTGGCGATGCGCGGCGGCGACCGCGGCGTGTCGCTGCGCGCCGAACGGCACCAGGAAACCTTCAAGCTCGGCCTGAAAAGCTTCATCAACGAAGCGCGCTTCCTGGCGCAGTTCGACCATCCGTCGCTGGTGAAGGTGTACCGCTTCTGGGAACAGAACCGCACCGCCTACACCGCCATGCAGTACTACCAGGGCCGCACCATCAAGCAGATCGTCGCCGAAAGCCCTGAGCTGATCGACGAAGCCTGGTGCCGCAAGATCATGCGCCAGATGCTGCAGGCGCTCGAGATGCTCTACACGATGAAGATCCTGCACCGCGACATCTCGCCGGACAACATCATCGTCCAGGAGAATGGCGACGCGGTGCTGCTCGATTTCGGCTCGGCGCGCCAGATCATCGGCGACATGACCAAAGGCCTGACCGTGATCCTGAAGCCCGGCTACGCGCCGGTCGAACAGTACGCGGGCGACGCCTCGCTCGAACAGGGACCGTTCACCGACATCTACGCGCTGGCGGCCGTGATGTATTTCGCCATCGTCAAGCAGGCGCCGCCAAGTTCGATCGCGCGCATGATCAAGGATCCGGTGACGGCGCTGCAAGCCCAGGCGCCGGAAGGCTTCAGCGATTCCTTCCTGGCCGCCATCGACAAGGGCCTGGCCGTGTTGTCGCAGGACCGGCCGCAGAGCATCGACGAATTCCGCGACCTGCTGGGCATCGTCTCGCTCGGGCCGCCGCCGCCGGTGCGCGCGATCGGCGCCGGCCAGCGCGCAGCGCCCGCCGCGCTGCCGATCGAACCGGAACTGCCGCTGCCGGTGGAACCTGCGCCGGTCCCCAAGCTGCCGCCGCCGGCCGCCGCTGCGCTCGCCGCCCCGCTGGCGGGCAAGAAGCTCTGGCAGTTCGCCGCCGCCGCCGCCGGACTGCTGCTGACCGCCGGTTTCGGCCTGTACNNGACGGCGACGGCGCCGCGCGTCGAAGCCGCGCCCGAGCCGGCCAAAGGGCTGGCCCCTTCCGAAACGCAGGTCGACGCTGCGCCGGCGCCGGCGCAGCTTCCAGTTTCCGCACCCATCGCTCAGGCCAAGCCGGCGGCGGTGCCGGTCGAGCCAAAGCCGGCCGCGCCGGTTGTCGAGACGGTATCGTACAAACTGGCGATCAAACCGTGGGGCACGGTGTATGTGAACGGCAGGGAGCGCGGCGTGAGCCCGCCCATGAAGCGCCTGGTGCTACCGGCCGGCAAACACAAGATCCGCATCGTCAACCCGAGCTTTCCCGACTACTCGATCAATCTGGATTCGGGCAAGAACAAACCCGGCACGATCGAACACGACTTCGCGTCCGCTAAAAAATAACCGTACCAGGACTTTTCATGCACAGTATCCGAACATTCGCTCCTCTCGCCTGCCTGCTCGGCGCCGCCTTGCTCACCGGTTGCGCCAGCATGCCGTTCGCAGGCGGCGCGGCCAAGCCCGCCGTCGCCGCGCGCACTGACAGTGTGGCGCCAGCGCCGGTGGCGACGCCGGTTCAGTCGGGCCTGAAGGAAGGCATCGCGCTGTACAACAATGGCGACTACAACGACGCGATCAGGCGGCTGGCGTCGGCCGACGTCGCCGGCGGCTCGAAAGCCACCCAGCTCGAAGCGCTGAAATATGCGGCTTTCAGCTATTGCGTGACGTCGCGCCAGACGCTGTGCCGCCAGCAGTTCGAGAAGGCGCTCAAGCTCGATGCGTCGTTCGACCTGGAGCCGGGCGAACACGGCCACCCGCTGTGGGGTCCGGTTTTCACCAAGGCCAAGAAGAGCAAGTAAACAGCCAGAACGATTGAATCAGTCTCCGAGCTTGTGCTCGAACGCCAGCCGGACGGTCGCTGCGGTTTGCGAAGTCGTCATGGTCCGCAGGGACCCGAACTGGTCGGCGTAGCGTGCCTGCGCCAGCTGATCGTGGCCAAGCAGGTTCGCCACCGACATCCGCCACTGGCTCCGGGCATCCACGCGCCACACCGCATACNNAAGCTGTAGCTGGCGCCGAGCGTCACCGGCAGCGCCGGCATGCGATGGTCGAGCCCCACACTGGCGCTGAACGGCGCCTGGCCGGCGAGCCGGTTGTCCGGGCCGGGAATGCTGTCCACGCGCGACCAGTTGCGCGCCATGTTCGCGCGCGGCCAGGTCGAGGCCCCACGCCGGTTCCGGCAGCAGGTACGGATTGCCCCGGAAGTCCGGCGCTACCGGGCTGTTGTTGTTATCGACCGTATAGCGCCGCAGCGCCAGGCTGGTCAGCGACGGCATCTTGAAGGTGCGCGTCAGTCGCATACCCGTCAAGTCCCGGATGGCTATCAGGCGCTCAGGTTCACCGAGGCCAGGTAACGCGGCGCGCGGCGATGCAGCGTCGCCTGTTCGTAGGCGTAGGCCATGCGGATCAGCGCGGCCTCGCTGAACGCGCCGCCGACGAACGACAAGCCGACCGGCAGGCCGTTGGCAAAACCGGCCGGCACCGTGATGTGCGGGTAGCCGGCGACTGCCGCCGGCGACGAGAAGCTGCCGCCGTAATGGTCGCCGTTGATGAAATCGGTGAGCCACGCCGGTCCGCCGGTGGGCGCCACCAGCGCGTCGAGCTTGTGCTCCTTCATGACCTGGTCGATGCCCTCGCCGCGCGCATAGCGATGGTTGTTGGCCAGCGCGTCGGTGTACTCTTTTTGCGCCAGCCCCGCCTTGGCCTGCGAGCGCACCAGGTATTCCTGGGCGAAGAACGGCATTGCCTTGGTGCGGTGCTGGTCGTTGAACGCGATCAGGTCCGCCATGTTCTTGATCGGCGCATGCGGCGCATAGCCTTTCAGGTACGCCTCCAGGCCGGGCTTGAATTCGTACAGCAGCACTTCGGTTTCGCTGTCGCCGTATTTATCGGTGTTCGGCAGCTTGACGTCGACCAGGATCGCGCCCTGCGCCTTGAGCACCGTCAGTTCCTTTTCGATGATGGCGTCGAGCGCGTCGCCGCTGCCGAAGAAATTGCGCGCCACGCCGATGCGCATGCCCTTCAGGCCATCCTTGACCAGCGCGCTGGCGTAGTCGGTCGACTGGCGCGCGCCGTCGCTGGTGACCGGATCGTTCGGGTCCACGCCTGCCATCGCCGCCAGCATCAGCGCCGCATCGGTGACGGTGCGCGTCATCGGGCCCGCGGTGTCCTGCGAATGCGCGATCGGGATAATCCCGCTACGGCTGACCAGGCCGATGGTCGGCTTGATGCCGACCAGGCCGCAGGTCGATGCGGGCGAGACGATCGAGCCATCGGTCTCGGTGCCGACCGCCAGGGTGGCGAGGCTGGCGGCCATCGCCGCGCCCGAGCCGGAACTGGAGCCGCTGGTGTTGCGGTCGAGCGCATACGGATTTTTGGTCAGGCCGCCGCGCCCGCTCCATCCGCTGACCGAATGGGTCGAGCGCATGTTGGCCCATTCGCTCAAGTTGGTCTTGCCGATGATGACCGCGCCGGCTGCGCGCAGCTGCGCCGCCACGTGTGCATCGCGCGAGGCGCGCACGCCGGCCAGCGCCAGCGATCCGGCGCTGGTGCTCATCTTGTCGGCGGTGGCGATGTTGTCCTTCAGGAGCACCGGGATGCCGTGTAAAGGGCCGCGCAGTTTTTTCGCGGCGCGCTCGCGGTCCATGTCGGAAGCGATTTTCAGGGCGTCGGGATTGAGTTCGATGACCGAGTTCAGGCGCGGGCCGCGCTTGTCGATGGCGGCGATGCGGGCCAGGTATTGCGAGACGAGCGAGTGGGAAGTCAGCTTCCCGGCTTGCATCAGCGCCTGCTGTTCGAGGACGCCGGCGTCCAGGATACCGCTGGCGGCGGCGGGGCCCGCCGCCGATGCGGCGCTTGCGGTTGCTGCGCCCGCGACAGCGGTGGCGGCCATGCCGAGTCGAACAAAGTCCCTGCGATCCATGCCATCTCCAAGAGTGAATTAAGAATGGACAGGATATCAGTGGCGGACGCGGCTGTGGTGAATCGCTGGAGCGAAAAAAAACGCTGCCCGACAGCGGCAGCGTTTTTCTTTAGTGCGGGCGACTTAGTTGCGNNGAAGCACTGGGGGTCAGGTCTGACATTCGGACAAATGTCACAAAATTGCTCCGGCCTATAGGGCAACATTGTGAAAAATGTCCGAGTGTCAGACCTGACCCCGGAGTTGAAAAATTGGCGCAAAAAAAAAGCTATGTCACCGCTAAGTGTTGAAAGTCTTAGCCGTCGTCCCACACTTGGCGGTGACATCGCCAAAAAAAACGCTGCCCGACAGCGGCAGCGTTTTTCTCGAGTGCGGGCGACTTAGTTGCGAACCACGCGCTTGTACTCGTTGGTGCGGGTGTCGATTTCAATCACGTCGTCGGTGCTGACGAACAGCGGCACTTGCACGCTGTGCTGGTGCGCTTCGATGGCGTTCTCAATCCTGGCTTCTTTCAGGACGTTGCCCGAAGTGTTGCCTTTGACCGCCGGCTCCGAGTAAGCCACCTGACGAGCGATGGTGGTCGGCAGTTCGACGGAAATCGCTTTCTCGTTGTAGAAAACGGCTTCGCATTCCATGCCGTCCTTCAGGTAGTGCAAGGCATCGCCCAGGTTCTCTTCTTCGATTTCGTACTGGTTGTAATCGGCGTCCATGAACACGAACAGCGGGTCAGCGAAATACGAATAGGTCACCGGCTTCTTGTCGAGAACCACGACGTCGAACTTGTCGTCACCGCGGAAGACGTTCTCCATCGGGGTGTCGGTCAGAAGATTCTTCATCTTCCACTTGTAGGTGAAGCCCGTGCGGCTCGAACCGTTGACATCGGAACGCAATACGATCATCGGCTTGCTGTCGACCATAATGATGTTGCCAACACGAATTTCTTTTGCAGGTTTCATAGAGAGTGTACGTAAAAAGTAGGTTGCATAAAAATCATCTGTCGCCTCGTGGCCAAAACCGCGCAAGCTCACGTTTGATCGAAAAAATACGGTAGAAATTAACCGGGCATTTTACCCTAGTTTTCGGCCATCGCCTACCGAAGTGAACCGGCGAACTTCAGCAGATTGCTCGCCAGGTCCCCGTGCGCCAGCATTTCGCCTTGCCAATCGTCAGCCCTGCACGCAATTTTCGGCATGTCGGCTTGAAATGGCGCCCACAGCGCAGGCCAGTCGGCCTGCTCTTGCATGCCGTCGACCCTGGCGCCATTCCAGCCCAGGGAGATGGCGTTCAAACTGCCGATCCCGGCCGAGTAGCGCTGCAAGAACGCGCGCAACTTCACGTGATGCAGGTTGTCGTCCTGCGGGTAGATATGCCAGATGAATGGCTTGCCTGCCCACTGGGCACGGACGATGGAATCCTCGCCGCGCACAAAATTGAGGTCGCACGCCCACAGGATCTTGTCGTAGTCCGGTTGAGCAACAAAGGGCAGCACGCGCACGGTGAGCGCGCCGCGGGTGCGCGCCGCGCCAACCTTCGCTTCCGCCCCAAGGAACGCCTCGATCGCTTCGCCGGCAACTCCTGCGGGTACGAGGCAAGTGATGGCCCTGTCAGCGCTTTGCCATGTATCGAACAAGGCCGACACCGGTGCGTGCGGATAACAAAACAAGGATACTTTCGAGCTCGCCATTTCGGCCGTCGTCACGCCAAATTGCGCAAGAAACGCCGCCATCGCCGCCGGATCGGATTGAAATTGCCGCCGCTGCGCCTCCAGCGCGGATTCGCGCAGCAAACCACCTGTCTTGCTGGTGAATCCAGGGAAGAAGAAATGCTTGGTCAAGGGCAGGCGCGGATGGGGCGATGGCAGGGTATGGCAGCCTTCGACCCACTCTTCCGCGCTCAAGCCTTCCAGGTTCAGCCACACCGGACGCGGATCGCACTGCGCCATGGCGGCGATGTAAGCTGGCGGGATATCACAGGCGAAAAACTCGATGACGATATCGGCCACATCGCGCGCCGAAAATACCCCCTCCTGGTCGCGCCAATGGCGCACCGTCACGCCAGCTATCTGCTGCGCGTCGGCCTCGATCGCGACCTCCGGGCAAATCCGCTGGAAGCTGTGCAAATTGTCTACCCACAAGCTGACGGCGATGCCGTGCTCATGTTGCAACTGCCTCGCCAGGCGCCAGCAGATACCGATGTCGCCGTAGTTATCGACGACTTTGCAGAAGATGGCGAGCGATGTCGCGCGGCTTTGATTGAGGAGCATTTTTCGATGATGTGATTCAAGGCGGAGGGCACCTTGACGCCCCGCGGGGGCGGTTCCAAGCCGCCCATTTTAACCGATTTCGGCAATGCGGCCGGAGGCGGCCGAGGGCTTCGCCAAGCCGTAGTCGGCAAAAACATTCATTTAACATGCTTGATTACGAAAAGCGCCTGGTATAGGATCGCTGATGCCCCACTACGATGAGACTGCCATGCCGAACCTGGAACTGAACCGAGAATCGATCGCCACCCTGGTCCACACTTTTTACGACGACGTGCGCGCCGATCCGGTGCTGGCGCCGGTCTTCAATGCGGCCATCGGCGCCAACTGGGAGACCCACCTCGGGCGCATGGTCGACTTCTGGTGCACCACCATGCTCAAGACGCAACAGTTCCAGGGCAACGTATTTGGCAAGCACATGGCCTTGAGCGGCGTCGAGCCCGATCATTTCCGGCGCTGGCTGACGCTGTTCGAAGCGACCGCCGCGCGCCTGTTCGACGCGCCGCTGGCTGCCGAATTCACTTTGGTGGCGCGGCGCATCGCCGCCAGCCTGCAGTTCGGCTTTTTCGGCAAGGTCGTCGTTGGCGGCGCAGGGCGCGATGAAATCGCTGCCTGAGGACCTTGCGCATTACAAGTCGACGCCTGAATTCGCCGAGGGGAACATTCCGGCCGGCTTGTTGCGCAGCCATTCGACCGCAGCCGGGGGGGGCCTCTTCAAGCTCATCGAACCGCAGGCGAAGCATGAAGTGGCCGCGATCGGGGCGGTGCGCTTCTGCGTGAAATTTCATCGGAAATAAAAAAAGCCGAAGCACCTATACGCATGCGCGTTGGTCTGCTCCGGCTTCTTAACTGGCGTCCCCAAGGGGATTCGAACCCCTGTACTCACCGTGAAAGGGTGATGTCCTAGGCCTCTAGACGATGGGGACAGAAATCTGTCCTGGGCGGCATTCTACCACCCTGACCTGTTGCTACCGCACTACGCGAATCCTGGCGTCCCCAAGGGGATTCGAACCCCTGTACTCACCGTGAAAGGGTGATGTCCTAGGCCTCTAGACGATGGGGACCCGAACTACGCTACTACTCTACAAACTTGGTGGAGGTAAACGGGATCGAACCGATGACCTCTTGCATGCCATGCAAGCGCTCTCCCAGCTGAGCTATACCCCCCAATACTGGCGGTGCAAAAAAAACCCTGACTAGTCAGGGATGGTTTAGTCAAACTAAACAACATTTTTCCGCACTACGCGAATCCTGGCGTCCCCAAGGGGATTCGAACCCCTGTACTCACCGTGAAAGGGTGATGTCCTAGGCCTCTAGACGATGGGGACCTTGAACTGATTTGCTGCAAACTTCTCTTCAACGTGGTGGAGGTAAACGGGATCGAACCGATGACCTCTTGCATGCCATGCAAGCGCTCTCCCAGCTGAGCTATACCCCCGTCCGGTGAAGAAGCAAAATTATAGACTACTCTCTTGCATTCCGCAAATGCCAGACGCGAGATAAATCAAAGATATTTTCTAAGGCGCGCCAGGATCACGTCGCGATCGAACAGTTCGAGCACCGCATCGATGGCCGGGGTCTGCAACTGGCCGGTGATGATCAGGCGCAGCGGCATGGCGATCTGCGGCATCTTGATGCCGTTTTCGGCCAGCACTTCCTTGATCATCGCGCCCAGTGCCGGACGATGCCACTCGACCGTCTCGCAGCGTTCGGCGAACCGCGCCAGCGCCGGCTTGACGGCATCGGTCAGGTGCAGCGCCAGCAGATCCCCATCCGGCTTCGGATCGCGGTAGAACAGCATGGCGGCGTCGGCCAGTTCGTTGACCGTGGCGACGCGCTCCTTCATCATGGCCAGCACCAGCGCCAGCGGCGGGTTGCCGTTGAACTCGGCGCCGTCGGCCAGCATCTGCGGGCGCACCAGCGAGGCGAGCCGCTCGTTGTCGGCTTGCTTGATGTAGTGGTTGTTCAGCCACGCCAGCTTTTCCGGGTTGAACTGCGCCGCCGAACGGGTCAGGTGGTCGAGGTTGAACCACTGGCAGAACTGCTTCATCGAAAACACTTCGTCGTCGCCGTGGCTCCAGCCCAGGCGCGCCAGGTAGTTCAGCATCGCTTCCGGCAGGTAGCCCTGGGCCGGGTAGTCCATCACGCTGACCGCGCCGTGCCGCTTGGACAGCTTCTCGCCGTCGGCGCCCAGGATCATCGGCAGGTGCCCGTACAGCGGCAGCGGCGCGCCGATCGCGCGCAGGATGTTGATCTGGCGCGGCGTGTTGTTGACATGGTCGTCGCCGCGCAGCACGTGGGTGATCCGCATGTCCCAGTCGTCCACCGCGACGCAGAAGTTGTAGGTCGGGGTGCCGTCCGGGCGCGCGATGACCAGGTCGTCGAGTTCCTTGTTGCCGATCGTGATGGTGCCCTTCACCACGTCGTCCCACGTCACTTCGCCGCCCTCCGGATTCTTGAAGCGCACCACCGCCTTGCGGCCGGCCGGCACTTCGGGCAAGGTCTTGCCCGGCTCCGGGCGCCAGGTGCCGTCGTAGCGCGGCTTCTCGCCCGCTGCGCGCATGCGCTCGCGCATCGCCTCGACTTCTACCGGCGACGAATAGCACAGGTAGGCGGTGCCGGCTTCGAGCATCTGGCCGAGCACCTCGCGGTAACGTTCCATCCGCTGCATCTGGTAGAACGGGCCCTCGTCGTGGTCCAGCCCCAGCCACTGCATGCCGTCGATGATCGCCTGCACCGCTTCCGGCGTCGAGCGCTCCAGGTCGGTGTCCTCGATGCGCAGGATGAAGGTGCCGCCGAAGTGGCGCGCGAAGGCCCACGAGTACAGCGCGGTGCGCGCGCCGCCGAGGTGGAGATAGCCGGTAGGGCTGGGAGCAAAACGGGTGCGGACGACGGTCATGGCGATGGATGTGCGTAAATAAAGAATCTATTTTACAGCGTCGCCGCCCGCCCGGATCGGCCCGCAGCGGACGAAATCGCCACCTGGCCGCCGCCCCGCCCCGATTTACTGCCGGGCGCGCCCGGTCACCCTGGCGCTGTCGCCGCTTTTCATCATGTCGATGACGCGGCAGTCGCCGCACATCCTGATGCGGTCGAGCTTGCCCGCAAAGGCCGGATGCGCGCCCAGTTTTCCCAGCATGTTCTCGATCATCTGCAGCGTGCCGAACGGCTTGGAACAGCGGATGCAGCAGAACGGCTGGGTTTCGTTGAGCACCACCGGCTTGTTCCAGCTATCGGCGAACGACATGCGCGGCTCGAGCACGATGGCGTTTTCCGGACAGGTGGTTTCGCACAGGCCGCACTGGACGCAGTTCTTCTCGACGAAGCGCAACTGCGGGATGGTGGGGCTGTCCATCAGCGCCGACGCCGGGCACGCGCCGACGCAGGCCATGCAGAGGCTGCAGGTGGAAGTGTTCACCTTGACGGCGCCGAACGGCGCGCCGGCCGGCAGCGCCACGTACTGCGGCTTGAGCGGCGCGTGGCGCGCCAGGTGCGACAAGGCCAGGTCGAGCGTGTTGCGCTTGTCGGCCATGACCTGGAACGCGGCCGCTTCGGCCACGCCCACGGTGCCGGCCGGGAGCGCCAGGGCCGCGCCCAGCTGCGCCGGGTCGGCAGCCTGCACCAGCCGGCAATGCCGGCCTTGGTAACCCAGCCCGTTGAGGATGGTGTTGGCGATCTCCATCTGCGCGGCCAGCGCAGTGCGGTATTGCGGCGCCTCTTCGTCCGTCATCAGGACGGTGATGGCGCCGGCGCCGTAGGCGACGGCAGCGAGCCAGACGTCGATGCCGACTGACGCAGTGTGTTCCAGCTCGATCGGGATCACGTGCGCGGGGACGCCCTGCGCATCGTCTTCCAGCGCGGCGATCAGCGCCTTGCCGTGCAGGCCGCTGTGGAACAGCAGCGCGGGCGCGTCGCCGCCTGCATCGCGGTAGGCCGATACCAGCGTGCGCAAGCGCTCGCCGGTGTACGGCGCGCTCGGATAGGCATACGACAGCGCCCCGGTCGGGCACACCGTGGTGCAGGCGCCGCAGCCGGCGCACAGGTTGGGGTTGACCTTGATGCGGTCGCCCGCGCCTTCGATCGCCTGCGCCGAACAGATCTCGATGCAGGCATTGCAGCCGACCTGCCGGTTGCGGCTGTGGGCGCACAGGCGCTCCTTGTAGCTGAAGTATTTCGGCTTCTCGAATTCGCCGATCATTTCGGCCAGGTCCCGCACCGCCTGCGCGCGCTCGGCCACGCTCGGGCCGGGCGCAAAGTAGCCGGGCGGCGGCTGGTGCCGCGCCAGCAGCGGCGCCGCCGACAGGTCGAGCACCAGGTCGAAGCGCCCCGTACCGACCGCGCCCGCCTCTTGCCACGCGACGTCGAAGGCGCCGAGCCAGCCATCGACGCGCGCCTGGTGCCCGCGGCGCACCGGATACGGCCGGGCCGGCTCGGGCGTGCCGGCCAGCGGCGGGTCGGTCAGCAGCACGGTCAGGTCGAGCTGGGCGCACAGGCCTTCGGCCCACGGCGCGACGTCGGCCGCGGCGCCGATGATCAGCGTCTTGCCGGCGGAATGGTAAGTGACGGTCGGCACCGGGTCGGGGCCGGGCAGCGCGGCCGCCGCCTCCAGCGCCGCCATTTTCGCGCGTTCTTTGCTGATCGGATCGGGTGAATTCATGCGGCTTCCTGGTTGGTGGAGGGAGCGGCCGGCGAACCGGCGGCCGGCGCACCGGCGGCCGGCGGATCGGTGGCCGGCAGGGCGGCCGCCGGCTGGTCGGTGACCGGCGGCGCCGCTTGCGCGGCGGCCGCAGCGGCCGGTTCGTCGCGGCGCGGCAGCGAGTTAAAAGAATGCACCAGCGATGCCAGCATCGCCGGGCTGACCGGATCGGGCACGTTGTAGTCGCCCATATAGATATCAAGGCCGTCGATGAGGTTGAAGTGCGGATCGGCGAACAGCTTTTTCATGGCCAGGCGTCGCACCGCGGAATCGACGTCGCGCGCGACAAAGGGCGAAAAGTCGGACTGCGAATCGAGGCCGGCGGCATCCTCCAGGGTCGGCAGCGCGGCTGGCGCAGCCGACGCCTCGGCGGACGGCTCGGCTGGGATCGGCGCAATGGGGGCGACTGGCGCGGCGGGCAACTCAGCGGCCAAGGGGTCGGCCTTGAGCCTGGACCAGCGCTGCAGGAATCCTTCGTTCGGCATCGCCCCCTCCCCCTAGCTGCGCGCGCGCCGGTGATGGCGCTCGCCGCCAGGCTCGCGCGGCTGGTAATGCGCGCGCAGGTAGTCGCCCAGCCAGGAATGGATTTCGGGCGGCATCACCACCCCGTCGGCCGACTCGCCGGAATCGAACATGCGGGTGCCTTCGGCGTAGCTGACCGATGCCTTGATTGGCATGGCCCGTCCGTCCAGCATGCGCCACAACACGAACACCTTCGATTCCGGCGCGATCCAGTTCTCGAAGTAGCCTTCGTTTTCGTCGGCGTAGAGCTGGAGCTCGAGGCCCGACACCAGGTAGGATTCGCGCCCGCCGCCGGCGGCCAGCGGCTGCAGCGGCGCCAGGCCGCCGCTGTCGGCCAGCACGGCCACCGCGCCCCACACTTCGTCGGCCCAGCGGTGCGCAATTTCGCGCCGCTGCATGATCACCGCAATCGGCAAGCTGGCAACACGCATCACCTGGTCTTCACGGTAGAAGGCGGCGGCGATGGAGCGGGCTTGACGTCCGCGCTGGGCGCCGCGGTGCCCGATTTTTCGCTGGTGATCGGCGCCAGTTTGGCTGCCTCGCCCAGCTTGCCGTTCTGCTGGCCGGACGAGCCGGACTGGAGCGCCGGCGCCGTCACCGCAACGACCGGGGCCGGCAGCGCAGTCGGCGCATTCATCGTCCAGCCCTTCTCGCCGGCCTTGCCGCGCCACGAGGCGGCCAGCAGGTCCATCTTGGCCAGCAGCGCCTGCTTGTCCTTTTCGGCCTGGGCATCGGCGGCGGCCTTCTTGGCTGCCTGCGCCTGCACCTGTGCCAGTGTCGGCGGCGGCAGCACGGCGCCCGCCAATCCGCTCCAGGCCGCCAGCACCAGCGCGCATGCCATCAATGTCTTGGTCTGCATGGTGATCCCTTCTATTGGCCGCTCGGGGTCGACTTGGCCGCGGGCGGCGCCGTGGTGCCGGATGGCCCATGCCCCGACTCCTGGACCGCGCCGGCGGTCGCGGTGCCCCCGGTGGTGCCGCCGGCGCCGCCCGCATGGAACGGCGTGCCGCCCGCGTAGCTGCCGTCGGTAACGGGTTTTTGCGCGCGCGCGATCACTTCGCCGCTGGTGCCGCCGCCGGCGGTCACCATGCCGGGGAAGTTGGTCTTGCGCATGCCGGTATCGGCCGGCTTGTCGGTGCGCGAGCAGGCGCTCGCCATCAGCGCGGCTGCGCCCAGCGCCAGCAGCATTTTGCTCGGATTCATTCGTGCCTCCTTCGATGTGGCGCTGGCGGCGGCACCGGTATGGTGTGGGTCACCTCATCGTACCAGAGCTCATGGTGGGCCTTGGCCCAGTTGGCGTCGACGGAGCCGTGCCGCATCGCCTCGTAGGCGCCCGGCGTGCCGAGCGTGCCGAGGTAAATATGCCCCATCGCGGCGACCATGTACAGCGTGGCGCCGGCCAGGTGCAGGTAGTCGGCAATCTGCAGCACGTAGCGGGACTGGCCGAAGTTGACGAAATCGAGGATCAGCCCGGTGACCGACATGAGCAGCCCGAGCACCACCACACCACCCCAGAACCACACTTTTTCACCGGCGTTGAAGTAGCCCGCCGGGATCTCGCGGCGCGAAAACAGGCCGCCCGCATGCTTGATCCATTGCCAGTCCCAGCGCCGGAAGACGTTATCCCGCACGAAAGTGACGAACATCACCAGCGAACACACGATGAACAGCGGACCGACGAAATTGTGGATCAGCTTGGACAGCATGGCGACCCAGTAGAACGCGTCGTACCCCATCCAGGGCAGCAGCACGTTCTTGCCGAACAGGATGATCACGCCGGAAAACGCCAGCGCCAGGAAGCTGTACGCGGTCGCCCAGTGCACCCAGCGCTGCCAGCGGGAAAAGCGCTCCAGCCGCCGTCCCGTGTCGTGCCGGACCGGGCGCCCCGGCCGCATTCCCAGGTAAACCCCGAGCAGCAGCAGCGGCGTGGCCAGCAGCAGGAAGCCGGCCGCCATCGCGATCGGGCCGTTGCGCAGCAGGCGCCAGGTATTGCCGCCGCGCTGCAGGATCACCGTGCTTTCGTTCTGGCCGTACTGGCCGAGGAAATGGCGATCCATGTGGACCTTGCCGGACGCGCTGGAATCGAACCCCTTGCCGGGGCTGTTCCTTTCGGTCTGCAGGATGGTCTGCTCTTCGGCATAGGCCGGCTTGGCGCTTCGGTGCGGCACCTCGGCCAGCACCTGGCCGGCCAGGGCCAGCGCGCACAACAGGGCCAAACAGCGCCGCAGGGATGAAAATGAGAGCATCGCGCAGTCCTTTCAGGGAGTGGCCCGGTTGTACTCGTTCTGGTGCCGCGCGCGGTCGCTGAGCGCCGCGCCTTGCGCCAACTTGTCGTTGTGGTACTTGACCTGGGCCGAGCGGTTGTCCTGCTTGCCCGCGTAGGCGCCGCCGATATGGGCCGGATGCTGCTCGACTTCCAGGCAGCCCGACAGCATCAGGGCCAGCGCCGCGCCGATGGGGTAGTTGAGCGCGTTCATGTCGGCGTCTTCCTCGGGCCGTTCTGGACGTCGCCCTGCAGCTGGTTGTCGCGCGGGCCGTCGCCGCGCGCCCTGGCGTCGTCGCCGCGCCTGGAGCGGTCGTAGGCGATGTCCCAGCCCCACAGTTCCTCGCCGTAGCCGCGCGTCTCGACGCGCTGCTTGTATATGCCGGCAATGATGTCGGCGTCGCCGCCGAGCAAGGCCTTGGTGCTGCACTGCTCGGCGCAGGCCGGCAGCTTGCCTTCGGAGATGCGGTTGCGGCCGTACTTCTTGAATTCGGCCTCGGACTGGTCCGGCTCCGGCCCGCCCGCGCAGAAGGTGCACTTGTCCATCTTGCCGCGGTGGTTGAACAGGCCGCTCGACGGAAACTGCGGCGCGCCGAACGGACAGGCGACCGAGCAGTAGCCGCAGCCGATGCACTGGTCCTTGTTGTGCAGCACGATGCCGTCTTCGGTGTGGTAGATGCAGTTGGTCGGGCACACCGCCAGGCACGGCGCGTCGGTGCAATGCATGCAGGCCACGGAAATCGAGTGTTCGCCCGGCTGGCCATCGTCGATGGTGACCACGCGGCGCCGGTTGACGCCCCACGGCGTTTCGTTCTCGCTCTTGCAGGCCGTCACGCAGCCGTTGCAATCGATACAGCGTTCAGTGTCGCATATGAACTTCATCCGGGCGGGCATGGCACTCCTCTCATTGCTGGTCTGGGATATCGGCGGCTCACGCGCGCAACACGCGGCACAGCGACACTTTGGTTTCCTGCATCATCGTCACGGCGTCGTAGCCGTAGGTCCAGCCGGTGTTGACCGCTTCGCCGCGCACCAGCGGCGCCGCGCCTTCCGGATACTGGTCGATCAGGTCCTCGCCCATCCACCAGCCGCCGAAGTGGAACGGCATCCAGACCATTCCCGGCGCCACCCGCGGCGTCACCATCGCCATCACCTTCAGGCGCGCGCCGGTCGGCGTTTCGACGTGGACGTACTCGCCGGTCACTGCGCCGGCCGCCTGTGCATCCTGCGGATTGATCTCGATGAACATGTGCTGCTGCAGTTCGGCCAGCCAGGGGTTGGAACGGGTCTCGTCGCCGCCGCCCTCGTATTCGACCAGCCGGCCGGAGGTCATGATCAGCGGATAATCCTTCGAGTAGTCGACCGCCTGCACCGACTTGAACAAGGTCGGGATGCGCCAGAAACTGGCCTTGTCCTCGTAGGTCGGATAGCGCGCCACCAGGTCGCGCCGGGGCGACATCAGCGGTTCGCGGTGCACCGGCACCGGGTCGGGGAAGTTCCACACGTTGCAGCGGGCCCGGGCGTTGCCGAACGGCGCGCAACCGTGCCCGACCACCACGCGGATGATGCCGCCGGACAGGTCGGTTTTCCAGTTCTTGCCTTCCGCCAAAGCTTGCTCGGCGGCGGTCAGCTCCGACCACCAGCCCAGCTTTTTCAGGAACACGTGGTCGAACTCCGGGTAGCCGGTGTCGATTTCGCTGCCCAGCGTGGCCGAGCCGTCGCCCGCCAGCAAGGTCTCGCCATTGCGCTCGACGCCCCAGTTGGCGCGGAACGGCAGGCCGCCCTCGGCCACCGACTTCGATGTGTCGTACAGGATCGGGGTGCCGGGATGCTTCATTTCCGGCGTGCCCCAGCACGGCCACGGCAAGCCGTAGTAGTCGCCCTTGCACGGGCCCGATTCGGCGCGCAGCGTGGTCGGGTCGAAGGTGTGCTTGTTGAGCATGTGCAGCTTGAGCCGCTCCGGCGAACAGCCGGTGTAGCCGATGGTCCAGCAGGTGCGGTTAATTTCGCGCAGGATGTCTTCGATCACCGGCTCGTTGTTGACCACCTTGATGTTCTTGAACATCTGCTCGGCGAAACCGAACTTCCTGGCGAACAGGTACATGATCTCGTGGTCGGTCTTGCATTCGAACAGCGGCTGGATCACCCGTTCGCGCCACTGGATGCTGCGGTTCGACGCGGTCACCGAGCCGGACGTCTCGAACTGGGTGGTGGCCGGCAGCAGGTATACGCCGTCGGTGCGCCCGTGCATGGCCGCCGTCATGGTCGGGTACGGGTCGATCACCACCAGCAGGTCGAGCACCTTCATGGCCGCCTTCATGTCCGGCAGGCGGGTCTGGCTGTTCGGCGCGTGGCCCCAGTACAGCACCGCGCGCAGGTTGCTCGGCTGGTCGATGTACTGGTTCTTTTCCAGCACGCCGTCGAACCAGCGCGACACCGTCATGCCGGGCTTTTCCATCAGCTCCTTGGAGCCGTAGCGGCCCTTCATCCACTCGTAGTCGATGCCCCAGCCGGTGCAGAAATACTTCCATGCGCCTTCTGCCAGGCCGTAATAGCCCGGCAGCGAATCGGGATTCGGGCCGAGGTCGGTGGCGCCCTGCACATTATCGTGGCCGCGGTAGATATTGGTGCCGCCGCCCTTGACGCCGACGTTGCCCAGTGCCAGTTGCAGGATCGACAGCGCGCGCACATTGGCGGTGCCGACGTGGTGCTGGGTGATGCCCATGCACCAGACCACCGACGAGGGCCGGTTCCTGGCCAGCGTCTCGGCCACCTGGTGCACGGCCGCCGCCGGCACGCCGGTCACGTCCGAGACCTTCTCCGGGGTCCACTTGGCAACTTCCTTGCGCACTTCTTCCATCCCGTAGGTGCGCTGCGCGATGAAGGCCTTGTCTTCCCAGCCGTTTTCGAAGATGTGCCACAGGATGCCCCACACCAACGGAATATCGGTGCCGGGACGCACTCGCACGTACTGCTGGGCGAAGCGCGCGGTACGGGTGAAGCGTGGATCGACCACGATCAGCTTGGCGCCGAGCTCCTTGGCGTGCAAGGCATGCAGCATCGAGATCGGGTGCGCCTCGGCCGGATTGGAGCCAATGAACATCACGGCCTTGCTGTGATGCAGGTCGTTGTACGAATTGGTCATCGCGCCGTAGCCGAAGGTCTGGGCCACCCCGGCCACCGTGGTCGAGTGGCAGATGCGGGCCTGGTGGTCGCAGTTATTAGTGCCCCACATCGAGACGAACTTGCGCATCAGGTAGGCCTGTTCGTTGCTGTGCTTGCTGCCGCCGATCATCATCATCGCGTCGGGGCCCGCCTGCTGGCGCAGTTGCAGCAGCTTGTCGCCGATCTCGTTGATGGCCTGGTCCCAGGAGATGCGCTGGTACTTGCCGGCCACCAGCTTCATCGGATAGCGCAGGCGGTGTTCGCCGTGGCCGTGCTCGCGCACCGAGGCGCCCTTGGCGCAGTGGGCGCCCATGTTGAAGGGCGAATCGAAGGCCGGCTCCTGGCGGATCCAGACGCCGTTGCTGACCACCGCTTCGACCGAGCAGCCGACCGAGCAGTGGGTGCAGACCGTGTGTTTGACTTCGGCGGTGCCGGGGGCGGCGGCCTTCGGATCGGCCGCCTGCGCCGGCTCGATCACGCTGAACGGCAGGTGCCGCGCCATCCCGGCCGCGCCGGCGGTCAGCCCGGCGCGCAGCAGGAACGAACGGCGCTTGACGGTGGCCGCCGCAGCCCGGGCGAGGCCTTGCTGCAATGCGGAAGTGGCGCCCGCTACGGCGGACCCAACGGCGGATTTTTTAACGACGGGCATGCGATCGCTCCTGTTCGTGGGCTACCAGTATCGCGCGGAGCGATAATATTGACGGATGTGCTCGGTCTCGTGATAGCCGGCCGCCTTGGCCGGTTCCGGCGCCGCCTCGGGCGCTGGGCGTGCTGGCGCCGCCGTGGCCTGGCCGGCCGCTACCGCCAGCACGCCCAGCGCGCCTGCGCCGCCGGCCCGGCGCAGGAAGCCGCGCCGCACCGGATCGACTTCCTTCGGTTTTTCCTTGTCCATGAACACGCCTTCAGATAAAGGTTGATCAGTCGGCCAAATAGTCCTCGGCCACCTCGAACGCAGCGCGCTCGATGTCGAAAAATGCGCCAGCCAGGTCGGCCACGCGCTGGTAGAACCGGGCCCCGTCGGCCTGGCGCAGGTGGTCCAGGCAGATGCCGGTCCACGGGGCGATGTGCACTTCGAAGAATTCCTGCTGGCGCGCGAGCGGCTGGCGCGCCACGCCCTGCCCGCCCGTGATCATGCGGCGCATGGTCTCGCACAGGGCGCCCAGGTGGTCCTCGGTTTCGGCGGCGCCGCTGCGGCGCGCCAGCCCGAGGCCGGCCAGGTCGGTGCGCAAGGCAGCCAGCGGCTTCTCATGCAGGAAGCCGGCCAGGTAGAGCGAACCGTAAGGATTGATGCGGGGGATGCCGGTACTGACGAACAACTCGTTGAATTCGTCGCACACGGCGTCGAGCGCGATCAGGCGCGCGGCGCGCGACAGCGCGTCCCAGGCCAGGTCGAGCGGCTGCCCGGAATCGGCGGAGACGATCGAGTCGGCGCCGGCCAGGCTGTCCAGCAGGCCGCCATCGGGCGGCGCCAGCAGCAGGCGGGCGAGCAGGCCGTACACATCGGCGCGCGCCTGCTCCTCCTGCGGCAAGGGCATGCCGGCCGCTGGCGCGACGCGCGTGTCGATGCGGGTCTCCCACCCCAAGGAATGCATCAGGACATCCTCTTTTGTCTAATGCCATTTAGTCTATGCTTGGTTTTGGCAACTGTCGAGGGAAATACGATTGAGAGATTCAATCGTGTGCACCTAAAGACGCGCCGAGCGCGTCCAGATCGGTTTTATGCGCGGCGGATGGGAATGCTGCGGGGATCGGCGGCGCGCGCCCGCAGCTGGCCGCAGCCGCCGTCGACGTCCTGGCCGGCCGAATCGCGCAGCTTGGTCAGCACGCCACGCTGGTGCAGCGCGGCGGCCAGCGCGCGTGCCTTGTCCCAGCTCGGGCGGCGGAACGCCAGGTCGGGAATCGTATTGTAGGGAATCATGTTGAGCACCGCGTGCTTGCCCTTCAAGAGCTCGACGATGCCGTCCATCTCGTCGGCGCCGTCGTTGACGCCTTCGAGCAAGGTCCACTGGAATTGCACCGGATAGCCGGTCATGCGCGCATAGCGCTCGCCGTGCTCGACCAGCTCGCGCGGGGTCAGGCGCGGCGCGCGCGGCAGCAGCCGGGTGCGCAATTCAGGCTTGGTGGTGTGCAGCGACAGCGCCAGCGCCGGCTTCACCGGCCCGCCCGCCAGGCGCTCGAACGCGCGCAGGTCGCCCACGGTCGAGAACACCAGGTTCTTGTGGCCGATATTGCCTTCGGTGCCCAGCAACTCGATCGCGTCGATCACATTGTCGAGGTTGTGGGCCGGCTCGCCCATGCCCATGAACACGACCTTCTTCACCGGCCGCTGGCTGCGCGCCAGCACCACCTGGGCGACGATTTCGCCGCTCGACACTTGCCGGATCAGGCCGTCCCGCCCGGTCATGCAGAACTGGCAGCCGACCGCGCAGCCGACCTGGCTCGAGACGCATACGCCTTCGCGCGGCAGCAACACGGTTTCCACCGCCTGGCCATCGGCCAGCCCCACCAGCAGTCGGGCCGAGCCGTCTTCGGCAGGATGCGCGCTGAGCAGCCGCGCCATCGCTTGCAGTTCGGCGTCCAGCGCCGGCAACGCTTCCCGCACCGCCTTCGGCAGGAAGTCGGCCGGCCGGCGCCGGCCCCGGTCGTGCGGCTGCAGCTGCACCCAGTCGCGCAGCACGCGCCGCTCATGCAGCGGCAAGGCGCCCAGCGCGCGCAGGCGCTGGCGGATCGCTGCCAGCTGCACTTAGTCGTTCTTGATGACGATGCTCGGGAACTTGCTCGTCATGTCCTTGGCTTTTTCGGCGATCTTGACCGCCACCTTGCGCGCGATGTCCTTGTAGACCTGCGCCACCGGGCCGAACGGCTCGGCCACCACGGTCGGGCGGCCCGAATCGGTCTGCTCGCGGATCGACATGGTCAGCGGCAAGGCGCCGAGGAATTCGACGCCGAAGTCGGCGCACATCTTCTCGCCGCCGCCGTGGCCGAAGATCGCCTCGGTGTGGCCGCAGTGCGAGCAGGTGTGGGTGCTCATGTTCTCCACCACGCCGAGGATCGGGATGCCGACCTTCTCGAACATCTTCAGGCCCTTGCGCGCGTCCAGCAGCGCGATGTCCTGCGGCGTGGTGACGATCACGGCGCCGGTCACCGGCACTTTTTGCGACAGGGTCAACTGGATGTCGCCGGTACCGGGCGGCATGTCGACCACCAGGTAATCGAGCTCGCGCCAGTTGGTCTGCTCGAGCAACTGCTGCAAGGCCTGCGTGACCATCGGGCCGCGCCACACCATCGGCTCGTCCGGATCGATCATGAAGCCGATCGACGACACCTGCAGGCCGTGGTTTTCGAGCGGCTCCATGGTCTTGCCGTCGGTGGTTTCCGGACGTCCGCTAATGCCGAGCATCATCGGCAGCGACGGCCCGTAGATGTCGGCGTCGAGGATCCCGACGGCCGCGCCCTCGGCCGCCAGCGCGAGCGCCAGGTTGACCGCGGTGGTCGACTTGCCGACCCCGCCCTTGCCGGACGCGACCGCGATGATGTTCTTCACGTTCGGCATCAGCTTCAGGCCGCGCTGCACGGTGTGCGAGATGATTTTCGAATTCACGTTGACGCTGATCGTGCCGACGCCGGGCAGCGCCTGCAGCGCGCGGGTGACCTCGGCTTGGATCATCGCCAGCTGGCTCTTGGCCGGATAACCCAGTTCGATGTCGAGCGCGATATCGGCGCCCTCGAGCTTGATGTTCTTGACCGATTTGGAGGAAACGAAGTCTTTTTGGGTGTTCGGATCGATGACCGCTGCAAGCGCCGTCTTGACGTCTTCTGCTGTGATGCTCATGAATGCCTCCAGATGTGATGCCGGAGTTTAGCGCAAATCGACACGCCCGACCTTGCCGGAATGACCAACCGGGCCCCGGCATGGTGCGCATCGGGGGCAACGGCTGGTAAAATGCTTGTTTTCACCTAACAATAAGCGCCTTTCGACCATGACCCGCAAGCTGTTCGTCACTACCGCCCTGCCCTACGCCAACGCAGCTTTCCATATCGGCCACATGATGGAGTACATCCAGGCCGATATCTGGGTGCGCTTCCAGCGAATGCAGAAGGACGCGGACGCCGCGTCCGGCATGGTGCCGCGCGAGGTGCATTTCGTCTGCGCCGACGACACCCACGGCACCCCGATCATGATCGCGGCCGAGAAGGAAGGCATCACGCCGCAGGAATTCGTGGCCAAGATCGCGGCCGGGCGCCAGCAGTACCTGGACGGCTTCCACATCGGCTTCGACAACTGGTACTCGACCGATTCGCCGGAAAACGTCGAGCTGTCGCAGGGCATCTACCGCAAGCTGCGCGATGCCGGCCTGATCGTCACCAAGACGGTGGACCGCTTCTTCGACCCGGTCAAGGGCATGTTCCTGGCCGACCGCAACATCAAGGGCGAGTGCCCGAAGTGCGGCGCCAAGGACCAGTACGGCGACAATTGCGAAGTGTGCGGCGCGGCCTACCAGCCGACCGAACTGGTCAATCCAGTGTCGGTATTTACCGGCGCCACCCCGATCGAGAAGCCGTCCGAACAGTATTTCTTCGCGCTGTCGGACCCGCGCTGCTTCACCTTCCTGAAGGAATGGCTGAACACCCCGGGCCGGCTGCAGCCGGAAATGGTCAACAAGGTGTCCGAGTGGCTGGGCGAAGCGGGCGAAAAGCTGGCCGACTGGGACATTTCGCGCGATGCGCCGTATTTCGGCATCCCGATTCCCGACGCGCCGGGCAAGTTCTTCTATGTCTGGCTGGACGCGCCGGTCGGCTACCTGGCCAGCCTGAAGAACTACTGCAGCAAGNNCACTTCATCGGCAAGGACATCGTCTCGTTCCACCTGCTGTTCTGGCCGGCGATGCTCAATTTCGCCGGCCACCCGATCATCGACAAGCTGAAGGTGAACGTCCACGGCCACCTGACGGTCAACAACGAAAAGATGTCGAAGTCGCGCGGCACCGGCATCTCGCCGCTGCGCTACCTGCAGCTGGGCATGAACCCGGAATGGCTGCGCTACTACATCGGCTTCAAGCTCAATGCCAAAGTCGAGGACCTCGACTTCAACGGCGACGACTTCGTGGCGCGCGTGAACAGCGACCTGGTCGGCAAGTACATCAACATCGCCAGCCGCTGCGCCGGCTTCATCGCCAAGAAATTCGACGGCAAGCTGGCGGCCGAACTGTCGCCGACCGCCAGGGGCTGGATCGAGAAAGCGCTCAGCGTCGACGGCGCCGAGCGCCAGGCCAGCATCGCCGCCAACTTCGAGCACCGCGAATACGGCAAGGCGCTGCGCGAAATCATGGAGATCGCCGACATCACCAACCAGTACGTCGACGAGAACAAGCCGTGGATCCTGGCCAAGGACGCCGACCAGAGCGGAACGCCGGAGCGCGCCGAACTGCACGAGGTCTGCACCACCGCCCTGATCCTGTTCCGCCAGCTCACCATCCTGCTGGCGCCGGTGCTGCCGCAGATCGCCGCGCGGGTCGCCGAATTCCTGGGCGACGCGCAACTGGCGTGGGACGACACCAAGGGCGCCGCGGTGTACCAGCCGATGCTGGGCCGCACGATCGGCGCCTACACCCACCTGATGCAGCGGGTCGACGCCAAGATGGTGGAAGAGCTGTTCGACCGCCCGGCCGCGGTTGCCGCACCGGCGCCTGTCGCCGCGGCCGCTCCTGCCGCTGGCGCCGCGCCGGAAGGCATCGAGGAGCTGGCGCCGGAAATCAAGATCGACGACTTCACCAAGATCGACCTGCGCATTGCCAGGATTGTCAATTGCGAACAGGTCGACGGCTCCGACAAGCTGCTGCGCCTGACGCTCGACGTCGGCGAAGGCCGCCTGCGCAACGTATTCTCGGGCATCAAGTCGGCCTACCAGCCGGAGCAGCTGATCGGCAAGCTGACGGTGCTGGTGGCCAACCTGGCGCCGCGCAAGATGAAGTTCGGCGTGTCCGAAGGCATGGTGCTGTGCGCCTCCGCGGCCGACGAGAAAGCCGATCCCGGCCTGTACGTGCTGGAGCCATGGCCGGGCGCCACGCCGGGTATGCGCATCCGCTAAAAGAAACCGGGGTCAGAGCTAGGTCTGACCCCGGTCTGACCTAGCTCTGACCTGGGTTTTCTGCCCGCCCGGCGCGGCGTATAATGCGCAGTCTTGATGAGAAACCCGCGCCATGACGCGCCCACATTTTTAAAGCGACACCACTGCATATGACCGAACTGACTTCCTTGAGGCACATCCCGCAGGCCAACCTGTTTCGCAAGGGCGACGTGTTCGTCCTGTTCGGCGAACTGTTCGGCCGCGGCTACGTCAACGGCTTGATCGATGAGGCGCGCAAGGCCGGCATGACCATCGTCGGCATCACCGTCGGCCGGCGCGACGAGAACAACGCGCTGCGCGCGCTCGACACGGAAGAGCTGGCCGAAGCCGAAGCCAAGCTGGGCGGACGGATCATCAACGTGCCGATGATGGCCGGGTTCGACCTGGACGCACCGGAAGGCGAGCAGAATCCGACCGAGATGCTGTCCGGCCTGACCCTCAAGAGCTGGCAGGAAGACAAGCTGGACTGGAACAAGGTCGAGGCCTGCCGCCAGGCCGGCGTGCAGCGCTTCACCGCCTCCGCCGCCATCGTCATGGCCGAGATCGACAAGCTGATCGCCGACGGCGCCAACGTGTTTTTCGCCCACACCATGGCCGGCGGGATTCCGAAGGTCAAGGCCTTCCTGGCGATCGCCAACCGCATCTACAAAGGCCGCGGCGAGCGCTTCATGTCCTCGCGCGCCCTGCTCGACAGCGACCTGGGCAAGCTGATCCTGATGAACTTCGACGAAGTCACCGCCAACACGCTGCAGCACCTGATCCACGCCAGCGCCGCGATCCGCGAACGCGTCGCCAAGACCGGCGGCCAGGTGCGCTACAGCGCCTATGGCTACCACGGCACCGAAATCCTGATCGGCGGCGAGTACCAGTGGCAGACCTACACCAACTACACCCAGGGCTACGCCAAGATGCGCCTGGAAAGCGTCGCCGAAGCGGCGTGGGCGCAAGGCATCAGCGCGACCGTGTTCAACTGTCCGGAAATCCGCACCAATTCGTCCGACATCTTCGTCGGCGTGGAACTGTCGCTGTTCCCGCTGCTGAAAGCGCTGAAGAAGGAAGGCGGCGCCGCCTGGGTCGACCAGCAATGGGCGATCTGCGAGGACTTGCTGGCAGACGGCGTGTCGCTGCAATCGATCCTGGACATCATCGAGGCCTACAACAACGACCCGACCAGCGCAACCTTCCGCAACTTTGCTGAATGGCCGATGGACAACACGCCGGCGCTGGCCGACGTGATGATCGGCACGTCGGAAGAGATCACCAAGCTGCACAGGGACCGCAAGGCCCTGATCACCGATCACCTCAGTTCGCTGGTGCTCGAGAGCGCGGGACCGCTGATGTTCCACGGCGCCGCCGAGAAGATCGCGCCGGTGCTGTGGCTCAACCACGACATCATCGCGCGCCAGCTGAACGCGCTGCACCCCTGACATGCCGGGGAGGCGCCGCGCGCCTCTCCCCGATCGTTTCTGCACCTCACACTAGCCGACATGAAACTGACCAACCAGCACCAGATGTACGAATCCGACCACACCAAGTTCATCAAGGAATTGAAGGCCGCCAATCCCGCCATCGAACAAGGCCAGCGGGAAGGCCGCGCGCTGCTGTGGGACAAGGCCCCGCTCACGCTCAACGAGCAGGACCGCAGCAAGGAATCGCGCGTCAAGCAACAAGCCTACGTGTACCAGAACAAGCTCTAACCACGCCGGGCGAGAACATGTTGCCAGATGAGGCGGCCGCGCTGATCGCCGATGCCGGCGCGGCCAGCGCCGTGCCCGACATTGCGGCGACAGCGCGCCTGTACGGCGAGCCGCTGCTGCGCATGCCGACCGACCTGTACATCCCGCCGGACGCGCTGGAAATCTTCCTCGACGCCTTCGAAGGTCCGCTCGACCTGCTGCTGTACCTGATCCGCAGGCAGAATTTCAACATCCTCGACATCCCGATGGCGCAGGTCACCCTGCAATACCTGAAGTATGTCGACCAGATCCGCCTGCACAACCTCGAACTGGCCGCCGAATACCTGTTGATGGCCGCGATGCTGATCGAGATCAAGTCGCGCATGCTGCTGCCGGCGCCGGGCAAGAACGGCGCGGACGACGAGGCCGGCGATCCGCGCGCCGAACTGGTGCGCCGCCTGCTCGAGTATGAGCGGATCAAGCTGGCGGCGTATGATCTGAATGCGATCCCGCAGGTGGAGCGCGACTTCACCCGGCCGCAGCTGTTCGTCGAGCAAAGCAATGTGCCGAACTGGCCCGAAGTCGACGCCGGCGACCTGCAGCGCGCCTGGCTCGACGTGCTCAAGCGCGCCAGGCTGACCGAGCACCACCGGATCAGCCGCCAGGAACTGTCGGTGCGCGAGCACATGTCGGCCATCCTGCGCCAGCTGCAATCGACGCGCTTCGTCGAATTCGGCGACCTGTTCCACGGCCAGGGCAGCGTGCCGATCGTGGTGGTGCATTTCGTCGCGATGCTGGAGCTGGCCAAGGAAACGCTGATCGAGATTACCCAGGCCGAGCCGTTTGCGCCGATCTATGTCCGGCTCGCCTATTCGCCGGCCTGAAGCCGCCCTTATTCCACTGACTTAAGCGCCACTGGCGACCGACCCATGAAAATTATCTCTTCCATCGAAGAACTGCGCGACCAGCTGAGCGGGCAATTGCGCACCGCGTTCGTGCCAACCATGGGCAATCTGCACGAAGGCCACCTGTCGCTGATGCGCCTGGCGCGCAAGCACGGCGACCCGGTGGTCGCCTCCATCTTTGTCAACCGCCTGCAGTTCGGGCCGGGCGAGGACTTCGAAAAGTATCCGCGCACCTTCCAGAGCGACGTCGAGAAGCTCGAGAAGGAAGGCGTGTACGTGCTGTTCGCGCCGACCGAGAAGGACCTGTATCCGGAGCCGCAGGAATTCCGCGTGCGTCCGCCTGACGATTTGGGCAACACGCTCGAGGGCGAATTCCGGCCCGGCTTTTTCAGCGGCGTGACGACGGTGGTGCTCAAGCTGTTCTCATGCGTGCGCCCGCGCGTGGCGGTGTTCGGCAAGAAGGACTACCAGCAGTTGATGATCATTCGCAACATGAGCCGCCAGTTCGCGCTGCCGACCGAGATCATCGCCGCCGAGACCTGGCGTGCCGACGACGGGCTGGCGCTGTCGTCGCGCAACATGTATCTGTCCGCGACCGAGCGCCAGGAAGCGCCGGCGCTGTTCCAGGCGCTGAATGCGGTGGCGGGCGAAATGCGCGCCGGCCACCTCGACATTTTCCAGCTCGAGCACGAAGCGATGGATCGCCTGGCGCAGCGCGGCTGGAATCCCGACTACATCTCGGTGCGCAAGCGTTCCGACCTGCAGGTGCCGTCGGCCGGCGACCTGGCGCAGGGCGCGCCGCTGGTGGTACTGGCCGCGGCCAAGCTTGGCACTACCCGTCTGATCGACAACCTCGAGATCTAGGCCTTCGGTGTGCGGGGCCGATCGGGTTGCCATTTGGCATTCGCGCCTCGCCCCTGAATATGAAGCGGGCCTGACCCGGTCTAGGTCGTGACGTTCTGCGCCCAGGCCAAGGCAGACAGGTGCGCCTTGTTGACCTCGAGCGGGCTGATGCCCAGCGACGCGGCCAGCCCCGCCACCAGGTTCGAATTGAGCTCGCACGCTTCGGCCAGCGCCAGGTAGGGCCCGTACATGCCGCCGCGCGTGAGCAGCGCACGCACTACTTCGTCGGGCAGCTGGATGGTGTCGAGCACTTCTTTCATCGGCAGCCCGAGCAGGCGGTCGAGCAGCGAGAACATGCCGGCCACGAACAGGTTCTCGCCCTCCCCGCGCGCCAGGAACTTGGCGCCGAGCAGCTCGGCCAGCCGGCCGCGCACCACCGCCGTCTCCATCAGCACCGGCGAGTAGCCGCTGGTGCTGGCCGTCGCCAGCAGCAAGGTCAGCCAGCGGTACAGCGGCGCGTAGCCGAGCATGCCGATGGCCTGGCGCAGCGACTGGATCTCGCGCCCGCTGCCGAAGCCGGCCGAGTTGATGAAGCGCAGCAGCTTGTACGACAGCGCCGGATCGCGCTTGAGCACGCTTTCGATCTTGGGGATGTCTTCGTTGGCCGTGACCATCTGCATCAGTTGCAAGATGATGGTCTGGGCCGGGTTCATGCCCTTGACCGGCGTGCCCGGCCGCGGCGTCAGGTGCAGCTTGCCGACGAAGGCGTCCAGCCCGAGCGCGGCGCAGGCGTCGAAATCGGCCCAGGTGGTCACCGGGCGCCCCACCATCCGCACCGTCGACTGCTTGACCGCGGCGTAGGTGCGCGCCTGCGCCGCCACGTCGGCACCCGAGAAGCGCACTTCGATGTAGGAGGCGCTCATGCCGAGGTTCTTGCCGAGGTGCCCGAGGTCGCCGTCGCGCACCGAGATGCCGACCCCGCCCGCGCGCAGGCCCTGCACCGCGGCCAGCGTGCCCGGGTCGGCCATGTCGGCCGCCTTCAGCGTCAGCACCGTGCGCTCGGGCGGCATCGAATGCAGCGCGTCGGTCGAGAGCATCGGCGGCACCGCGTCGAGGAACAGGATCTTGTCGCGCAGCAGCCAGCCGCGCTCTTCGTCGTTGACGTGCTCGGCGACAAAGCCGATCAGCGCTTCGAGCGCGGCGTCGGTCACCGGCTGCATTTCGTCATGCTTCCACGACAGCTCGTAGCCAATCACCCGCTGCTTGGGATCGAGCAGCGGTTCACGGACGATAAAATTTGTTTCGTGCATGGTGGGAAATCGCTTCGGTGTTGCTGCTGCAGGAGATAAACTCAGAAACCGAGGCTGTCGAGCAGGTCGTCGACCTGGCCCTGGTTGGAGACCACTTCGCTGTTGCCTTCCGGGTTGATCTGCGGTCCGTTGAGCAGGCCGCTGTCGTACTCGCGCTTGACCTCGGCCGGCGCGAAATCGACCAGCATCTGCACCAGCTGCTGCTCCAGGTTCTGCGCGATGGCGGTGACCTTGGTGATCACCTGCCCCGTCAGGTCCTGGAAATCCTGGGCCATCATGATGTCCATCAGGTAGGCCTTGGTGTCGACGGTGGCGCCGCGCGTGCCGTCCAGGCTGAGGACGGTGCGCTCGGCCAGCTCGCGCCACTGCGCATCGGAGGTCGCCGGCGCGTCGAGCAGCCCGTTCCATGCCGCCGACAGTTGCTGCGCATTGCTGTCGATCCGGTCCTGCAGCGGGCCGGCCGCATCGGTTGCATTGAGCACCTTCTGGGCCGCCTGCTCGGACATCCGCGCCACGTAGTCGAGCCGATCGCGCGCATCCGGGATGTCGCTGGCGGCTTTCTCGATCAGCTTGTCGAGGCCCAGTCCGCGCAGGCTGTCGTGCAGCGTGCGCGTCATGTGCCCGATCCGGCTCAGGAATTCGTCGTGCGAATCCGGCGCGGCTCCCGCAGCGCTGTCCGCCAGGACCGCGCCGCCGGCGTTTTGCTCACCCATCTCAGGCTCCGACCTTTTCGAGTTTCTCGAAAATCTTGTTGAGCTTTTCATCCAGCGTGGCGGCGGTGAACGGCTTGACCACATAGCCATTCGCGCCAGCCTGGGCCGCTGCAATGATGTTTTCTTTTTTCGCTTCGGCGGTGACCATCAGGACCGGCAGCTTGGCCAGCGACGGGTCGGCGCGGATGTTCTGCAACATCGTCAGGCCGTCCATGTTCGGCATGTTCCAGTCCGAGACCACGAAATCGAACGGCTCGCTGCGCAGCTTGGCCAGCGCCATCACGCCATCTTCGGCTTCGTCGACATTGGCGTATCCCAGTTCCTTCAACAGATTCCGGACAATGCGGCGCATCGTCGAGAAGTCGTCAACAACTAAAAAACGCATTTTTGGATCAGCCATGAATTACTCCGTCGATTCTCTTACTCTGGTTATTGACACACTTCTTCTGTACGAGAAGCAGCCTGAAGGATAGCATTTTTGTTGCCGTACGGCGATAAAAGTCACAAGGAATGCTGCTTTATTCCCCTTAAACGCGCAAGGAACGGCCGCCCTGCGTTGCAAGATGTCCAAGAACCATGCCTGGCAACTCGTTCAGCGGCCCCACTGCGTGGGTTGCGCCGACCGCGATCGCTTCGCGCGGCATGCCGAAAACCACGCAGGAAGCTTCATCCTGGGCAAAATTATACGCTCCCGCGTTTTTCATCTCGAGCATGCCGAGCGCACCGTCCTTGCCCATCCCGGTCAGGATCACGCCGACCGCGTTCTTGCCGGCCGCCAGCGCGGCCGAACGGAACAACACGTCGACCGACGGCCGGTGCCGGTTGACCGGCTCGGCCTGGTCGATCCGGGTCAGGTAATTGGCGCCCGAACGGGCCAGCATCAGGTGCGAGTGGCCCGGCGCGATGTAGGCGTGGCCGGGCAGCACCCGCTCTTCCCCGGCCGCTTCGCGCACGCTGATCTTGCACAGCGCATCGAGGCGCCGCGCGAACGAGGTGGTGAAGCCTTCCGGCATGTGCTGGGCGATCAGGATGCCGGGGCAGTCGGACGGCATCTGCATCAGGAATTCGCGGATCGCCTCGGTGCCGCCGGTGGAGGCGCCGATGATGATCAGCTTTTCCGACGAGGTCAGCGGATTGCGGATCTGCGGCAGCGCGCCGGCCACCCTGGCCGGGGCCAGCGTGCGCGGCTTGATGCGGGCCTTGGCGGCGGCGCGGATCTTGTCGGCGATCAGTTCGGTATATTCGCGCATCCCGCTCTGGATCGAGATCTTCGGCTTGGTGACGAAGTCGACCGCGCCCAGTTCCAGCGCGCGCATGGTGATCTCGGAGCCGCGCTCGGTCAGCGAGGACACCATCAGCACCGGCATCGGGCGCAGCCGCATCAGCTTTTCGAGGAAGTCGAGCCCGTCCATCTTGGGCATCTCGACGTCGAGCGTGAGCACGTCGGGGTTGGTCTGCTTGATCAGCTCGCGCGCCACCAGCGGGTCCGGCGCGACGCCGACCACTTCCATGTCCGGCTGGCTGGAAATGATCTCGCTCATCACGCTGCGGATCAGCGCCGAATCGTCCACAATCAGTACTTTGATCTTCATAATAGCTGCCTTCACATTCAAAACAGGTCGATCTCGCCGCCGACGGGCGCGACCTTGAGGCGGCTGGCGTAGTCCTGCTCGCGCCGCGCCAGCGTGTCGTTATGGGTTTGCATCAACTTCTTGACCAGCACTTTGCCCGTGCGCGGAAAGAAATACACCTTGCGCGGGTAAATGTCGTTCAGGTCTTCGGCCAGCACCCGGATCTTTTCGGTCCTCAGGTAGCTGATCACGAAGGCGGCGTTGCGCTCGCCGACGTTGATCGCGGTAAACCCCTTGAGCACCGCGCCGCCGCCGAACACCTTCGCTTCCAGGTTCTCGCGCCGCGCGCCGGCCTTGAGCAATTCGTTGATCAAGACCTCCATCGCGTAGGTGCCGTAACGCATCGAGGCCGACACCGGGCTGTTGCTGTCGCTGCCGCCGCCGTCGGGCAGCATGAAGTGGTTCATGCCGCCGTGCCCGCTGACGCGGTCGCGGATGCAGGCCGAGACGCAGGAACCGAGCACCGTCACGATCAGCATGTCCTTGCCGGTGTGGTAATACTCGCCCGGCAGGATCTTGGCCGCCTCGCAGTCGAACGTCCGGTCGTAATAGACGTTGGTGGCAAATTGTTCGTTTGAATCCATGGCTGCTTTTCTTTCGCTGCGGCGCTAGTGCGCGCCGCAGCGACCTTGTTCTAGTTCATACACCGTCTTGCCGCGCAATTTCAGCGAATCAGAGACGTACAGAAAATTTTCCGAGTGGCCGGCAAACAGCAATGCATGCGGCTTCATCAGCGGTACAAAGCGGGCCAGGATCTTGCGCTGGGTCGCCTTGTCGAAATAGATCATCACGTTGCGGCAGAAAATCACGTCGAACTGGCCGCTCAAAGGCCAGCCGTCGGCCAGCAGGTTCAGTTGCTTGAAGGTGACCAGCTGGCGCAGTTCCGGGCGCACCCGCACCATGCCGTCCTGGTCGCCCTTGCCGCGCAAGAAAAACCGCTTGGCGCGTTCCGGCGCCATCTTGTCGAGCCGGTCGAGCCCGTACACCCCGTTGGCGCCGGTGGCCAGCACGTTGGTGTCGATGTCGGTGGCGATGATCTGCACCGGCGGCTTCAGGCTGTTGAACGCCTCGCACGCGGTCATCGCGATCGAATAGGGTTCCTCGCCGGTGGAACTGGCGGAACACCAGATCGTGATGGGGCCGGGCGGCAGTTTCTTGAGGTGCTCGGCCAATAGCGGGAAGTGGTGGGCCTCGCGAAAAAACGAGGTCAGGTTGGTAGTCAGCGCATTGGTGAACGATTCCCATTCGTCGCCCAGGCGCCCCGCCTCGAGTTCGTCGAGGTAGGTCGAAAACGAGATGATGCCGGTTGCCCGCAGGCGCCGCGCGACGCGGCTGTAAACCATTTCCTGCTTGCTGTCGGCCAGCGAGATGCCGGCCCGTTGGTAGATCAGCGCGCGGACCCTTTCAAAATCACTTTTGGTGAAATTGAATTCCTTGGCAGATTCCACTTTATATTGCGACACTTGCTTCACCTTCTTCGTATTTCCAGCACTGCGGTACAGCTAAAGGACCTGCCCGGCGCGCGCGATCGCGCGCACCTTGTTCCAGCCTGGCGCCGGGGCGCCGCGCCGGCTTACGCGGCGATTTTTTCGATCAGGCCCATTTCGCCCGACGACATCAGCTTGTCGATGTCGACCAGGATCAGCATGCGCTCGTCGATCGTGCCGAGGCCGATCAGGTAGTCCGAGTTGAACGCGGTGCCCATTTCCGGCGCCGGCTTGACCTGGTCGGGCGAGAGCGTGGTCACGTCGGAGACGCTGTCGACCACCATGCCCATGATGCGCCCGCCGATATTGAGGATGATGACGACCGTGAACTGGTCGTACACCGGGGTGCCCAGGTTGAACTTGATGCGCATGTCGACCACCGGGATGATGATGCCGCGCAGGTTGATCACGCCCTTGATGAATTCGGGCGCGTTGGCGATGCGGGTGACCGCTTCGTAGCCGCGGATTTCCTGCACCTTGAGGATATCGATGCCGTATTCCTCGGAGCCGAGCGTGAAGGCGAGGAACTCGCTGCCTGCGCCGTCGCCCGCGTGGCCGGCGTTGTTGGTGGTGGATGTCATCGACATGGTGGTTTCCTATCCTGGTCCGTTGCGAAAAAAATGTGAATGAAGTGACTGCTGTGAAAAGGCTGCTACGAAAAGACCGGGTCGTCGGCCAGCTGGCGCGACGAGCGCATCAGCGCCGCGACGTCGAGGATCAGCGACACCCCGCCGTCGCCCAGGATGGTGGCGCCCGAAATCCCGGTCACCTTGCGGTAGTTCGACTCGAGGTTCTTGACCACCACCTGCTGCTGCCCCACCAGGTCGTCGACGAACAGGCCGGCCTTGCGCCCGTCGGCCTCGAGGATCACGACGATCCCCTCGCACGGGTTGGTGAAGCGCGGTTCGATCTCGAACATCTGGTGCAGCGGGATCAGCGGCAGGTACTCGCCGCGCACCTTGATGACCCGCCCGCGGTTGGCGATTTCCTTGATGTCCTCGGGGGCCGGCTGCAGCGACTCGACCACGAAGCCGAGCGGCAGGATGTACACTTCCTCGCCGCAGCGGATCGACATGCCGTCCAGGATCGCCAGCGTCAGCGGCAGCGAAATCGAGATCGTGGTGCCGAAGCCCTTGGCCGAACGGATCTCGACCGAGCCGCCCATGGCGGTGATGTTGCGCTTGACGACATCCATCCCGACCCCGCGCCCGGAGACGTCGGTGACCGTTTCGGCGGTCGAAAATCCGGGTGCGAAAATGAGCTGCCAGACTTCGCCGTCGGTCATGTTGTCGGCGATCGCCAGGCCGTTTTGCGCGGCCTTCTCCAGGATCCGCTCGCGATTCAGGCCGCCGCCGTCGTCGGACACCTCGATCACGATGTTGCCGCCCTGGTGGCCGGCCGACAGGAACAGGCGCCCGGTCTCGGTCTTGCCGGCGGCGACCCGCGCGGCCGGCATCTCGATGCCATGGTCGATGCTGTTCCTGACCAGGTGGGTGAGCGGATCGACGATCCTCTCGATCAGTCCCTTGTCGAGTTCGGTGGCGGCGCCGTTGGTGATGAAGTCGACCTTCTTGCCCAGCTTGGCGGCCAGGTCGCGCACCATGCGCGGGAAGCGCGAGAACACGAAGTCCATCGGCATCATCCGGATCGACATCACCGCTTCCTGCAGGTCGCGGGTGTTGCGGGTGAGCTGGCTGACGCTGTTGAGCAGGCGCTCGTGCACCATCGGATCGAGGCCGTCGCTGCGCTGCTCGATCATGGCCTGGGTGATCACCAGTTCGCCGATCAGGTTGATCAGCTGGTCGACCTTTTCGATCGAGACCCGGATCGAAGACGATTCGGCGCCCGGCGCCCCGCCCTTGTCGTCCTTCCTGGCGGCGGCCTTCTTCTCGGCCGCCACTTCGCTGATTTCGAGCGCCTCGACGCGGGTCGCGGACGGCAGCGGCTTGGCTGGCGCCACCGCGGCGGCGGCGCTGGCGGCGGCCGCGCGGATCTGTTCGATCGGCTGGAAGAAGCCATAACCGCGCTCGTCGTCGGACTGTTCCGCTTCGAGCGCGTCGGATTGCTCGTCATGCGGGTCGAGCGGATCGAAGAAGCCGTAGCCAAGCTGCTTTTCGATCCTGGCGCGTTCGGCGTCCTCGATCGCGCGCTGGGCCGGCGTCAGGGCCGGCGCTTCGAAGATTTTCAAGTCGTCCGGATCGAGCACGAACGAGCAGATCGCGATGATGTCTTCCAGGCTTTCGTGGGTGGTCAGGGTCAGCGCGTGGCGCTCGCCGTCCAGCGGGGAAACCGCGATCCGGCCCAGCAGCCCGAGTTCGGCCGCCAGCGCATTGACGTCGCGCTGCTCCACTTTCGGCAGCTCGATCCTGTAGCGGCGTGCGCCCGCGCCGAGCTTCGGCTTCGCTTCGGTCTGGACGAACGCCGGCGCCGCCGGGCGCGCCAGCGGCACCGCGTCCTGCGACAGTTCCTGCAGCATCATGCGCACGTCGGCCACCGCGTCCTGGTCGACATGGGCGCCGTTGCGGTGTCCGTCGAGCTGCATCTTGAGGATGTCCTTGGCGGCCAGGAAGGCGTCGACGTGTTCCGCCGTGAGCGCCATTTCACCCTTGCGGATGCGGTCCAGCAGCGACTCGAGGATGTGGGTGACCTCGGACATGTCGTTCAGGCCGAAGGTCGAGGCGCCGCCCTTGATCGAGTGCGCTGTGCGGAAAATCGCGTTCAGGTCCTCGGCGTCGGGCGCGGCAATGTCGACCGCCAGCAGCAGCCGTTCTTTTTCAGCCAGCAGTTCTTCAGCCTCATCGAAAAAGACCTGGAAAAACTGGCTTATGTCGATGGTCATGATGGAACTCCGTCAATTTCGCGATGCATCATTGCTCGTACTCCCGTTACACCCAGCGCCGCATCAGCCGATGACTTTTTTCACTACTTCGATCAGGCGCTGCGGGTCGAACGGCTTGACCAGCCAGCCGTTGGCGCCGGCGGCGCGGCCTTTCGATTTCATTTCGTCCGACGATTCGGTGGTCAGCATCAGGATCGGCACCTTCTGGTAGGCCGGCAGGCCGCGCAGCAGCTTGATCAGCGCCAGGCCGTCCATGCGCGGCATGTTCTGGTCGGTCAGCACCAGGTCGACCGTCTGCAGCTTGGCCTTTTCGAGGCCGTCCTGGCCATCGACGGCCTCCACCACCAGGTAGCCGGCCGCCTTCAGGCTGAACGCGACCATCTGGCGCAATGAGCTTGAATCGTCGACTGCGAGAATTGTTTTAGCCATTTTCTGCTCCTGCTTTTTTGTTCAGGGCGCATTGCCCTGTCGTGGTTAAAGTGAATCGTGGACGCGACTTAAAACAACTCAATGTCGCCGCTTTCGAGGTGCTGCTGGTTGACTGATTTTCTTAACACGCTGCGCAGTTCGAGCGACTGGATCGCCAGCGCCATGCTGACCTTGCCGAGCAGGTCGACGATTTCCTCGCTGCCCGCTTCGGCCGCGACGTCATCGCCGTGCGCGCCGAGGGTGCCGAGGAAGGCGCGCAGGCCGGTCACCCGTTTCAGGGTGCGGTCGATCAGCTGGCTGGTCATGTCCTGGAACTGCATGCTGGTGATGGCCGAGTTCACGTGCAGCCCGACCTCGCCCGACATGCCCTTCATGCGCGCGATTTCCTCGGCGCTCGGGGTGCCGCCGGCCAGCATCAGGTTGATGCCGTCCTGGCGCGCGCCGACCGCATGGTGGATCGCCATGAAGCTGCGGGTGAGCTTGTCGACCGCCTCTTCCAGCAGCAGCTCGGTCTGCATCAAATCGGTTTCNNGGCGCCGCCGCGGCCGTCGGCTCGGGCACCTGCAGCGAGGCGTTGTCGCGCATGACCGTCTCTTCGGTTTTCTTGTTCATGACGATGATGCTGATGCGCCGGTTGATCGGGTTGAACGGGTCCTGCCGGTCCAGGTTGGCGGCCGAGGCCAGTCCGACCACGCGCAGGATCTTGTTCTCGTTCATGCCGCCGATGATCAGTTCGCGCCGCGACGCGTTGGCCCGTTCGGTCGACAATTCCCAGTTGCTGTAGCCGACGTCGGACAGGTAGGGGGTCGAATCGGTATGCCCCGACAGCCCGATCCGGTTCGGCACTTCGTTCAGCACGATCCCGATCACGCGCAGGATCTCGCGCGTGTACGGCTGCAAATCGGCCTTGGCCAAGGCAAACATCGGCCGGTTGCGCTCGTCGACGATCTGAATCCGCAAACCTTCGCTGGTGATGTCGAGCAACAGCTGTTTCTTGTATTTTTTCAGCAAGGGATTCGCTTCGATCGTCGCTTCGATCTTCGCCTTCAACTGCTGCAGGCGAACGCTCTCCTCCTTTTCGAGCGCGGCCTTGGCCGCCTTCAGGTCGTAGGTTTTTTTCGGCGCCGGGGTGTCGCCCTTCTTGACCTGGCCGCTGCGCGCGGTCAGGTCCTTGCCGCCGCCCTGGATCACCGAGGCGCTGTCGCCGCTGCCGGAACCGCCCGACATGGCCACTTTCAGCGGCGTCTTGAAGAAGTCCGAGATGCCGTTCAGGTCGCCCTTGGTGGTCGAGCCGAGCAGCCACATCAGCAAGAAGAAGGCCATCATCGCCGTCACGAAGTCGGCGTAGGCGATTTTCCAGGCGCCGCCGTGGTGGGCGGCCGCCGTCTTCTTGATGCGCTTGACGATAATCGGTCGTAAGCCCTCATCGGCCATATGCGCTCCGCGGCAGGAAACCTGCGTGTTGAATGTGAGATGCTGACATCAAGGGCTTACTTGGCCTTCGACTTTTTGATGTGGTCTTCGAGTTCGGCGAAGGTCGGGCGTTCGGTCGAGTACAGCACCTTGCGGCCGAATTCGACCGCCAGCGCCGGGGCGTAACCGTTCAGGCTGGCCAGCAAGGTCACCTTGACGCACTGGAACATCTTGGTCGACTCTTCCAGCTTCTGTTCGAGCAGGCTGGCCAGCGGACCGACGAAGCCGTACGCCAGCAAGATGCCGAGGAAGGTACCGACCAGCGCCTTGGCGATCAGGATCCCCAGTTCGGCCGGCGGAATGCCGACCGATTCCATGGTGTGCACCACGCCCATCACCGCGGCGACGATGCCGAACGCCGGCAGGCCGTCGCCCAGCTTGGCGATGACGTGGCCCGGCACGGCGCCCTCGTGGTGGTGGGTCTCGATCTCGTTGTCCATCAGGTTTTCGATCTGGAACGCATCCATGTTGCCCGACACCATCAGGCGCAGGTAATCGGTCATGAATTCGACGATGTGATGGTCCGCCAGCACTCCCGGGTACTTGGAAAACAAGGGGCTATCCTCCGGCCTGTCGATATCGCCTTCGATCGACATCAGGCCTTCCTTGCGCACCTTGGACAGGATGTCGAACAGCAGCGACATCATCTCCATGTACAGTTCCTTGGTATGGCGCGAGCCTTTGAACAGCGACGGCACGGCCTGCATGGTCGCCTTGATCGACTTGCCATTGTTGCCGACGAAGAAGGCGCCGAGCGCGGCCCCGCCGATCATCACCAGCTCGAGCGGCTGGAACAGCGACGCCAGGTGGCCGCCACTGGCCGCGAAACCGCCGAACACGGAGGCGCAGACGATGATATATCCAATGATGACTAACAAGTGCCCTGACTCCCGAGGTGGACAGGGCCCGGGCGCTTGGTGCGCGGCCCGGGCCCGACGTAATTAAGTTGACAACCGCTGCGCCAAGAATGGCAAGGGCGCCTCAAGCAATGCCGCGGCGCCCAAACGAAAAATTGTTCCAAGGAACTACAATATCCTGAGAATGGCCACTGAGCAAGCAAAACCGCCCCGTTTTTGAACGGTTGTCGTCTAAAAGTGCCAACCATAAAGCGCGGGGCCGCGCCCCGCAGGCACAATGGTAAGGTCGGGCGCCTGCGCGGCGATGCCGAACTCATAGCTGAGCAGCAGCGCGCCGGGCCGCATCTCGGCGCTTGCCTTGCGCCACAGCGCGCCCATCGCGGCTGGCGACAGGTAGGCGAACACCACGTCGTAATCGCCGAAATCGAGCTGTTCGTAGTCGCCGCGCACGAAGCGCGCGTTGGCGCTGCCGGCCAGCGGCGCGCGCACCCGGCTCACCAGCCACGGCAGTGGCGCCAGCTCGATGCCGACGAAGGTCGATTCGGGGCGGCGCCGCGCCAGGTCCAGCACCAGGCCGCCCAGGCCGCTGCCGATATCGATCATGAAAACCGGCCGCCCCTGCGGCAGCAGCCCGGCCACCGCATCCCAGGCGCGCCGGCCGGAAGGGTAATACGGNNAGCGGAAACAGCAACTGGATCGCCATCCACCACGGCGCCAGCTTGCGCCAGCGGCTGAGGGCGGCGGCGAACAGCCCCTGCGCCACGGCGGCCGCGCCGAGGCTGACCGGCAGGTGCAGCGAAGCGGCCACGATGGCGGCCGCGAACGTGAGCGGCAGCGCGACGCACTGCTGCACCAGCGCCTGCGCCGCGGGCGCGCGCCAGATGCGACGAAGGGCAAGGCTCACGCCCTGCCCTTCGAAAAGGCGCCGGATTGGGAGAAGATCACGCGGCCAGCAACGCCGCTGCCGCCGCGGCGTCCTTGGATTTCTTGGTCTTGCCGGCGCGCGAAGGCATGTGGCACAGGCCGCACTGGTAGCCCTGGTTCAGGTCGAGGCAGTTGACGACGAACTTGCCTTGGCAACAACTGCATGCGGCCATCGACAGCATCTTGCTCTGGAAGAAACGGACCAGGGTCCAGGCGCGCGTCAGCGACAGCAGCGGCTCTTCGCCCGGCTCCGGCGGCATTTGTTCGAGGTACAGCTTGTAGGCCTTCATCACCGCTTCGATGCCGGTGGCGCCGGCGTGCTCGACGAGGAATTTGTGGATGTTGATGAACAGCGAGGAGTGGATATTCGGCTGCCAGGTCAGGAACCAGTCGGTCGAGAACGGCAGCATGCCCTTCGGCGGCGACATGCCCTTGAGTTCCTTGTACAGCTTGAGCAGGCGTTCGCGCGACAGCGACACTTCGGTTTCGAGCAACTGCAGGCGGGCGCCGAGCTGGATCAGTTCAATTGCCAGCTGAATTTCCTGGGCTTCCGTGACAACGCTTTTCTTGCTCATTGTGCAACTCCGTGTCTGATTCCGAATAACTCAAGCTGCGATGCCGGCCCGGGCGTATTAGGCGATTTCTTCGACGGCCTGGCCGGCCATCAGGATCGCGGCGTGGGACTGGGCCAGGCTGCGGTCTTTGTTGTAGTTGGTCAGCATGGAAAGGATGGCGCTGTCGTCGAATCGAAAGCGGGCCAGCATCATGTTGCCGCCTGCCAACTTCAAGATCTGCGCGTTGCTCATGCCTTCGATCAGCTCGGCGATTTCCGCTGCGATGCCGAGACGGAAAATTGCGGTCACCTTGTCAGCACGGATCATCTGCTGCGCGAGCATCAGGTAGCTCAGGTTAGCATCACGAATTTCCGCCATCATGTCGTTCGCAGTCATTTCCATCTCCTTGAATCCGTTGAAATCTGGCTTTGTTTTGTATTGCCAGTGGGATACATTCTGACTGTGTGGAAACTTTTCGGAAATAGGCGAAGGGCTGTATTTTTGGTCGGGGAATGGCGAATGCGACCCGTCGGTGTTTGTCCTACAAACACGTGCTGGCCATTGTCGCGCCCCTATGAAAACGGGGCGGAATGAGGTGTTGCAACAGCGAAACTTCTAAACCCGTCGACGCCCATCTTCTGTCGTCTTGTACCGGTTACGTCAAACTTTGGCGGAACTTTAGGGTTTTTTTGAAATAAATCTAAATATCTCTAAATTTCCTTCATGGAGACTATTACGGCTCCCGTCTTGGGAACTTTAGGGTTGATGGCAATTATTTTCAATAAAACTGAAAAATGCCCACCGCGGCGGGCGCCAGCCCGGGGAATCGGCGGAATAGATATCAATCAGGCACATCTTTTAACTCGGCGGCCTGCCCTTTCTTTGATAAACTGCCACCTCAAGCCCGCATTAGATGAGGCTTCAAGTATTTGCTGAAGGGTCTTGCATGCAATCTCCTCCCCTCCGGGACATCAGCCCGGTGCGCGCAATCCTGCGCCCGCCGCCATCGTCGACCAATAAAGAACCCGCATGACCACCCGCAACGACTGCCTCGCGCTCGACGCGCGCGACCCGCTGGCGCCGCTGCGCGCGCAATTCGACCTGCCTGAGGGCGTGATTTACCTTGACGGCAATTCGCTGGGCGCGCGCCCGAAGACGGCACTGGCGCGCGCGCAGGAAGTGATTGCGCGCGAATGGGGCCAGGACCTGATCCGCAGCTGGAATAGCGCCGGCTGGTTCGACCTGCCCAAGCGTCTGGGCGACCGGCTGGCGCCGCTGATCGGCGCGCGCGCCGGCGAAGTGGTGGTCACCGACAGCACCTCGCTGAACCTGTTCAAGGCGCTGGCCGCCGCGCTGCAGATGCAGGCCGAGGGCCCTGGCGCCGCGCGCCGCGTGATCGTCACCGAGCGGGCCAACTTCCCGACCGATATCTATATGGCGCAGGGCCTGTCAAGCTGGCTGGCGCGCGGCTACACGGTGCGGCTGGTCGACTCGGTGGAGGAACTGCCGGCCGCGATCGACGCCGACTGCGCGGTCGCGATGCTGACCCACGTGAACTACCGCACCGGCTACCAGCACGACATGGCGGCCGTCAGCCGCCACGCCCACGCGCAAGGCGCGCTGGCGCTGTGGGACCTGGCCCATTCGGCCGGCGCGGTGCCGGTCGACCTGCACGCGGCCGGCGCCGACCTCGCGGTCGGCTGCACCTATAAATACCTGAACGGCGGCCCCGGCGCGCCAGCCTTCATCTGGGTGCCGGCGCATCACCAGGCGGCGTTTCGCCAGCCGCTGTCGGGATGGTGGAGCCATGCGGCGCCGTTCGCGATGGCGCCCGATTTTTCGCCGGTCGACGGCATCGGGCGCGCGCTGTGCGGCACCCAGCCGATCGTCTCGCTCGCGCTGGTCGAATGCGGGCTGGAAGTGTTCGAGCAGGCCGGCATGGAAGCGATCCGCGCCAAGTCGCTGGCGCTCACCGACCTGTTCATCGAACTGGTGGAAGCGCGCTGCGGCGACCATCCGCTAGGCCTCGCGACCCCGCGCGAGCACGCCCGGCGCGGCAGCCAGGTCAGCTTCACCCACCCGCACGGCTATGCGGTGATGCAGGCGCTGATCGGGCGCGGCGTGGTCGGCGACTACCGCGAGCCAGCCATCATGCGCTTCGGTTTCACGCCGCTGTACACCAGTTTTGCCGACGTATGGGACGCGGTCGAGATCCTGCGCGCGATCCTCGACGACCAAGCCTACGACATCGCCGCCAGCCGCGGCGCGGTCACCTGACAGAGAAAAGAGACAGCATGTCCGAAGATAAAAAAGCCGGCGCCGAATGGCACGGCGCGAAGATGGATTTCAGCACCTCGATGAGCTATGGCGACTACCTGGGGCTCGACCAGATCCTGACTGCCCAGCATCCGCGTTCGCCAAACCACAATGAAATGCTGTTCATCATCCAGCACCAGACCAGCGAATTGTGGCTCAAGCTGATGCTGCACGAATTGCAGGCGGTGCGCGTGAACATGCGCGCGGGCGAGCTGGCGCCGGCGTTCAAGATGCTGGCGCGGGTGGCGCGCATCATGGACCAGCTGGTGCATGCCTGGGACGTGCTGGCGACCATGACGCCGCCCGAATACACCGCGATCCGGCCGTTCCTGGGCGCCTCTTCCGGTTTCCAGTCGTACCAGTACCGCCAGCTCGAATTCATCCTCGGGAACAAGAACGCCGCCCTGCTCACCGTACACAACACCGCGCCGGACGCGCATGCGATTCTCGAGCGTGAACTGAACGCGCCGTCGGTGTATGACGAAGCGGTGATGCTGCTGGCGCGCAGCGGCTTTGCGATCGCGCCGGAACGGCTGGCCGCCGACTGGACGCTGCCGACCACGCACGACGACTCGGTCAAGGCCGCGTGGCTGGGGGTCTACCAGGATCCGTCGCAACACTGGGCACTGTACGAGCTGGCCGAGAAGCTGGTCGACCTGGAGACCGCGTTCCGTTTCTGGCGCTTCCGCCACGTGACCACGGTCGAGCGCATCATCGGCTTCAAGACCGGCACCGGCGGCACGGCCGGGGTCAGCTACCTGCGCAAGATGCTCGACGTGGTGCTGTTCCCGGAGCTGTTCTCGTTGCGGACCGCGCTGTAAAAACCGACGTACAATGTTTGCAGACTACTGGAGGATCCATGGATTGCGACGTTCTTGTACTGGCCGGGCTATGGAATTCGGGCCCGCTACACTGGCAGACGCTGTGGGAGCGCAAGCATCCCGGATGGCAGCGTGCGCCGCACCGCGACTGGAACAATCCCGAATGCCACGAATGGGTGGCGGAGCTGGACGCGGCGATCGCCGCCAGCGAAGGGCCGCCCATCCTGGTGGCGCACAGCTTGGCGTGCGCGCAGGTTGCGCACTGGGCGGCATCGGGGTCGGCGCTCAAGATCGCGGGCGCGTTCCTGGTGGCGCCGAGCGATGTCGAGGCGCCGTCGTATCCCACGGAGGCGAACGGATTCGGGCCGATGTCGATGCAACGACTGCCGTTCCCGAGCATCGTGGTGGCCAGTTCGAACGACGAGTATGTGTCGCTCGAACGCGCGCGCGCGTTCGCCGCCGCGTGGGGCAGCAAGTTCGTCGAGATTGGCGAGGCCGGGCATATCAATGGCGCCAGCGGGTATGGGGAGTGGCCGGACGGCGAGAAAATGCTGATGGCGTTTTGCGAGGAACTGGCGAAGTAGCCCCGACGTTCACAGCTTGGTCGTCGTCCGCGCGAACGCGGGGATCCCATTGCTTGTTGCGCTACCTCGAAATGGGGTCCCCGCGCGAGGACGACGCAGTTGAGGTTCGCTATAAAAAAAATCGCGTCCACAAACTCGTTCGAAATCGTTTCCTACGGCGCGTCGCCTGGCGACATGAATGCGTTGCATTCGACATCTGCGAGCGAAAAACCTCGACCCATCATCCCTTTTTTTGCCAGTATGCGAATTCGGTCTCATAGCAATTGGTCTCGACCTCGGCGATTTTTTCCTGCATGACCGCCTGCGCATCCTGCACCGCCTGGTTGTAGATCGACGGTCCGATTTCGCGCAGGCAGAAATCGAGCAGCAGGCGCGCCTTCAAGTTGCCGATGTCTTCGTCGAAGTTTTGCGCGCAGTATCGTTGCAGCGACGAGAGCAGGCGATCTTCGGTGTCGCTGTTGAGTTTGATGGCCATGGGTACTCCGAAAAATGGGAACACGCAGCATATCAGGCCGCCGGGCCATGGCCGCCCGCGCCAAGATGGCGCTGCACAATGCTTCCGGCGCGGTTTCGTGCTTGATCGCACACTAGACATGCACGACCGAAAGAATTGCGTTCCCCGCGCCGATGACGCGGCTGCCGTGTCCCATTCCGCTGGTGTCTTCGAGCAGCAGAGCAGTTCCCGGGACGATCCGGTGCTTGGCACCGTCCCCGGCTTCAAACTCCATCTCGCCGGAAAGTACCACCACCCACATCCGAATTGGCGAGGGGTGCAGTTCGCCGACCCACCCGCCCGGCAGGCGCAGGAAGCCATGGCGCGAGGCAGGCTCCAGGACCGAGACGTCAAACGGCGCCGCGGGAGGCGCGAACTCGCGCGGGATCACCTCGATGTCGATGGGCGCGAAATGCGAGATACCCGCGTCGTCGGAATAAAGCCGGAGATAAGTGAGCGTATTCGACATGCCAGTCTTTCTTTTTCCGCCTGACGGGGCGGCACTTCACCGTGACGTTCCCGAGGAACCCAGGGTCAGTGCCGACATTCAGACACAAGCCCGGCAGCTAGCCCGCCCTTCGACAAGTTTGCGGATGAGGCCGTGTCCGAATGTCGGCACTGACCCCGGCGCGAACCCCGGCAGCGGATGATGCCTGGCGCGACAGACTCATTGGCGACGGCAGGGTTTCCCGTCGTACTGATAGCCCCTCGGCATATATTTCCGGCCATTCCAACGCTCGACCGGGAAGCAGAAGCCCGGCCCGCCAATCTCGATGTCCGGCCAGCCGCCCGCTCCCTTGGTGGGGAGCAAAGTTAGGATGCCCGTGCCGTTGGCGATCAGTTTCCAGCGACCGTCGGCCTGCTTGCTGACGAGGCTGTACCCCGCTCCTGTATTTCCAAAGCAATAGGTACCGCCTTCGGTAATGACTGCCTCCGGCCGGCCGTCGCCGTTCGCGTCGAGTACTGCGCCGATGGCGCCCGGCCCGTAATTGGGAGTCGGATCGTCGCAATTGCGCCATTGTTTGCCCCTGAGCGTAAAGCCCGCCGCCTTGAAGGCAGCCACCTCATCGGCGGGAGCAAGCTTCATCGGAGCGCCGGCCACGGACGCACACACCAGCGCCATCGCCGTGCCGGCCGCTGCGGTCTTTGTAATCATCGCTTGCCGTCCTTTCCGTCAAATGGCGGGAACTGGCGCCCGTGGCCGATTCCGGACCAGCCACGGCTGCCATCCAAGCAGCTCCAATTACAGTATCGGACAATAATTGAACATGTACAGGAAAGCGTGATTAACGCGGACGATTACCGAAGATATCGGTCTGGCGGGAGGCACACGAGCGCCAATGGCGCAACTTTTCCGCTCGCCGGCACACGCAGTTACCATTCGTCTGCTTGGTGAATTCCCCGGCCTCGCCGGAAGTTCGCATCACAAATGGCGAACCTCCGCTGGCTGCGCGTGCCAGTTATCGTTGCGCCCGTCCAGATAGGTTACCGGCGCATTCACCAGTTCGTCGATGGATACATCGTCCAGGCAGCTGACGTTTACGGCGTAGAAAACTCCCCACCGCGGGGAGTGGCCGATGACAAATGAACGCACGCCGCAGTGCCTGCAAAACAGATGCTGGTCGGTCTTGGTGTTGAACTGATAGTTCGACAGCTCGTCTTGCCCAGCCAGAAGTCGGAACGACTCGGGTTTCACGATCGCCGGCCAGAAGCGGATCTTGGTACAGATCGAGCAGTTGCAGCGGATTGTTCCCTGGCTGAGGTCGATGTCCGCCTCGAAACGCACGGCGCTGCAGTGACAACTGCCGTGATAAGTCTTCATCGTTCGCTCTCCTGTTCGCGTCGGAAACAGCAAGAGTATATGGCAATAAACCGTGCCCGCCTTTCGGGGGGACACGGTTCTTGATAAACCTTACCGGCGCGTAGCGCCAGCCACGCCTTAGTGGTTGTGCAGGAAGCTCTTCAGCTTGTCCGAACGCGACGGCTGGCGCAGCTTGCTCATCGCCTTCGCTTCGATTTGGCGAATCCGCTCGCGCGTCACGTCGAACTGCTTGCCCACTTCTTCCAGCGTGTGGTCGTTCGACATTTCGACGCCGTAACGCATGCGCAGCACCTTCGCTTCGCGCGGGGTCAGCGAATCGAGCACTTCCTTGATCACGTTGCGCATCGACGCGTGCAGCGCGGCATCGAGCGGCGCCAGGGTCGCGTTGTCCTCGATGAAGTCGCCCAGCTGCGAATCGCCGTCCTCGCCCATCGGCGTTTCCATCGAGATCGGCTCTTTGGCGATCTTCATGATTTCGCGCACTTTGTTTTCCGGCATTTCCATCTTCAGCGCCAGCGTCGCCAGGTCCGGCTCGCTGCCGGTTTCCTGCATGATCTGGCGCGAGATGCGGTTCATCTTGTTGATCGTCTCGATCATGTGGACCGGCACGCGGATGGTGCGCGCCATGTCGGCGATCGAACGCGTGATGGCTTGGCGGATCCACCAGGTCGCGTAGGTCGAGAACTTGTAGCCGCGACGATATTCGAACTTGTCGACCGCCTTCAGCAGGCCGATATTGCCTTCCTGGATCAGGTCGAGGAATTGCAGGCCGCGGTTGATGTACTTCTTGGCGATCGAAATCACCAGGCGCAAGTTGGCAACCGTCATTTCGCGCTTGGCGTGGCGCGCACGCTTTTCGCCAGCCGCCATCTGCTTGTTGATCTTGCGCAGGTCGGCCAGCGGCAGCGCCACGCGCGCCTGCAGGGCGATCATGCGCTTCTGGTGTTCCTTGATCGCCGGCACGTTACGGCCCAGCACCGCGCTGTACGGATAGTTGGAATTGACTTCGCCGTCGACCCAGTCGAGATCGGTCTCGCTGCCCGGGAAGACCTTGATGAAGTGGGCGCGCGGCATGCCGCAGCGGTCCACGCAAATCGCCAGCACGGCTTTTTCGATGTGGCGCACTTCGTCCATCTGGCCGCGCAGGGTGTCGCACAGCTTCTCGACCACTTTCGCGGTGAAGCGGATGCCCAGCAGCTCGTTCGAGATGACTTCCTGCGCCTTGACGTAGTGCTTCGAACCGTAGCCGTCCTTTTCGAAGGCCTTGGCCATCTTTTCGAACTGCGCTTCGATCAGGTGGAATTTTTCCAGCGCGCCGCGCTTCAGTTGCAGCAGCTGCTCGGCCGAGAAACCGGCCGCGCCGCCATTCGCGTCGCCGTCTTCTTCCTCGGCTTCTTCTTCGTCTTCCTCGTCGTCGTCCGACGCGGCGACGTGCGGCGCCGGCGTCTGCGGCGTCGCCGATTCGTTCAGGTCGACGAATCCGTCCACCACTTCGTCGACCTTGATCTCGTCGCGCTCGATCTTGTGCGACAGCGCGATGATTTCGGCGATCGTGGTCGGGCAGGCCGAAATGGCCTGCACCATGTCTTTCAGGCCGCCTTCGATCCGCTTGGCGATTTCGATCTCGCCTTCGCGGGTCAGCAGCGCCACCGCGCCCATTTCGCGCATGTACATGCGGACCGGGTCGGTGGTGCGGCCGAAATCGGAATCGACGGTCGACAACGCGGTCGCCGCGGCAGCCTCGACTTCGTCGTCGCTGGTCGCGGTCGGCACGTTGTCGGTCAGCAGCATCGTGTCGGCGTCGGGCGCGCGCTCGTACACCGCGATGCCCATGTCGTTGAAGGTGGCAATGATGCCTTCGATCGCTTCCGGATCGATGATGTTCTCGGGCAGCTGGTCGTTGATCTCGGCGTGGGTCAGGAAGCCGCGGTCCTTGCCCATGTTGATCAGGTTCTTGATCTGGTTGCGCCGCCGCTCGAGGTCGGCTTCCGAGGTCTTCGGATCGGCCGCCAGCGCGCCGGACAGGCCGACCTTGGCCTTGCGTTCGCGCGCCTTCGACACCGCCTTCAGTTCGGCGCGCTCGACCGCGTTGAGCGCCGCGACTTCGTCGTTTTCCGGGGTGAATTCGCTCGGCTTGCGGCCGCGGCGGCCAGGCACCTTGACCGACGGCAGCAGGTAGCCGGAGGTATCGATCGCCGCCAGCGTGGCCGCGTCTGTGGTCTGGCTGACCGACTGGCCGCCCGTGATGATCACCGTCGGCTCGACGTCGGTCTTGCGGATGCGAAGCTTGGCCACTTTCGGCGCCACCGGCACGGCGGCCTCGGCCACTTCCGCTTCGGCCGGCTTGATGGCAGCCAGCTTCGAGACGCGCTTGCGCACCACGGTCGGGGCGGGAGCGTCGGCCTGCACCAGTTCCACCGCCGCGACCTCAGGCACTGCCTCGGCCACGGCAGGGACCACCGCCAGGCGCGAACGGGTCTTGACTACCGTTACCGGGGCCGTCGCCTCGGCCTCGAGGAAATACGAGGTCGCGGTTTTCGGCACTGCCAGCGGCGCGGCAACTTTGCGCGGCGCCTTCTTGGCGGTCAATGTCAGTGTCTTGGCGGTGTGCTTGGTCATAAAAACTCTCCAGTCGCGGCGGTGCGCGCCAGCGAAGTCAATAATCCACCTGGGCCCGGCAATTCGGGCCCGATGGAAGGGTGTTCGGGATAGCCCCTTACCTGAGGGCGATACGGCCGAAAATCAAGCACGACGGGATGCGTCGGACGCCGGACACGGCTGGCGGAATCGGGTGTGCTGTGATCAAAATGGCGCTGAAAGAAAAAAAGCCCGATCAGGAACCGGGCTTGAATCTATTTTCCGAGGAGAATAGAGGAGACAGGTGCAATTATGCCTCAATGAAAGGCTCGGCGATAATTGAAATATCCAATACCCGATATAACGAAATCGAATACTTCTTGGCAACACCTGTTTCCGCCCGGCCTCTCCGGTACGTCTGCGCCGCCTCAAGTCGTACGCAGAGCAAGGGGCGGATGATACACGATTTCGCCGTGCTCCGCTCGGTGGCGACGTGAATCAGGCCGATCTCGACAGTGGCAAAACAACACGTCGGCGAATTGCCGCAGCACATAAGAAAGTACCCATGCTATCCTTCCGGTTCCAGCTCTTACAATGAAGTCAATGAATCCAACTAGCCCTGTCGAAGAATCCGTCGACACCCCGGCCCCCGCACCGGCCGCGCCTGCTGCCCTGAGCGCGCGTTCCCTGCTCAAGCAACTGCAACACCAGTTTCCCGCTTTCCGCAACTGCCTGCCGCTGGCCATCGGCATCGACAAGCAGCTGCTGGCGCGCCTGCCCGACCTCGACCGCAAGACCATGCGCGCCGCGCTCGGCATCCACACCGGCTCGCTGCGCTACCTGCGCGCGATGGAAAAAGCCACGGTTCGTTACGACCTCGACGGCGCTGCCGGCGCGGAAGTGACCGACACGCACCGCCTGCACGCCAAGGAAACCTTGCAGCAGCGTTTCAAGAAAGAAGCCGACCGCAAGAAGGCCGAGCGCGAAGCGACGCAAGCCGAGGAAGCGAATCGCCTGCGCCAGGAAAAGCTGCTCCAGCTCGCCTCCAAATTCTCCCGCAACAGCTAAGCGATTCCATGTTGACCGACCAGGAAGAATTGCTGCCGCCATATGACGGCATCAAGCTGGCGGACGTACGCATGGTCAAGTCCGACAAGGACGCCGCCGATGCGCTGACCGCGCTGCTGGCGATGGACGTGCTCGGCTTCGATACCGAATCGAAGCCGACGTTCTTGAAGGGCGAAGTGTCGACCGGTCCGCACCTGGTGCAACTGGCCACCGACGAAGCGGCCTACCTGTTCCAGATCGGCGCCATGCCGGCGCTCGAGGTGCTCAAGGCGGTGCTCGAGTCGCAGGCCATCCTGAAGGTCGGGTTCGGCTTGCAGGACGACCTCAAGCGCCTGCGCGCCAAGCTGGGGATCGAGACCGGCAACGTGCTCGACCTGTCGACCGCGCTGCGCAAGAAAAACGAGCGCAACACGCTCGGCGCCAAGACCGCCGTGGCGCGCTTCTTTGGACGGACGCTGCAGAAATCGAAAAAGATCACCACCACCAACTGGGCGTTGCCGCGGCTGACCGAGAAGCAGATTCTGTATGCCGCCGACGACGCGCATGTGGCGCTGAAGGTTTACCGCCGCTGGCGTCTGGACCAGTCCGCCGAATAGCTTCGCGCGGCCACCTGCAATTTACTCGACGCGGCGCGGCGCGAAACCCACGCCCTATTCACGCAGCCAGCGAAACGCCGCCTCGATATCGCTGTAGAACACCCGGTGATCTCCGTCACCGAAGGCGAGCCTCGCCAGGTAAGCGACGCGGGTGTTCGGGACGACGAGCGCGCGCCTCAAGTTCAGCGATACCAGTTCGGCTTCCACCTGTTTCTGCTGCATGACGATGAGATCGACGCTGGGCGCTTCCATTTCGAGTGCGTCGTAAAGTACCTTGTTTCGCTCGGTATCCATCGCCAGCCTGACCACGCGTTCCTGGCATTCCATGAGGATCGCTTCGGTGAGCGTCCCCCTGAGCCGGGCCAGGATGATGCCGTTCACCGGTTCGATCCATAATTGCTGGCTTTCCATTACGGGTTTCCTTTTTCTTTTCCGCTCAATTGTGCGGAGACATTATATGCAGATAGCGTCCCGGGAGCGCGGCTTGGGGCATGCAAAGCTGGCGAATCGACCCGCTGCGGCGCCGGAGTTGAGTTCCCCTTGCCCAACGCAATCTTGCCAAACGCGCTATGCTGTGAGCTGCGCGCCCTGCCCCCGGCGCGATTTTCGAGCGAACCAGACAATGCATTTTCCCGCACGCCCGCGCCACCTGGCCGCGCTGCTTCTCAGCTGCGCCGCCCTGCCCGCCTTCGCCGCCGACCGCCCCGCCGTCCTGCCCGACACCATGGAACAGCGCGTCATCGCCTGCACTTCCTGCCACGCGAAAGAGCAGGGCAAGGACGCCTTCTTCCCGCGCATCTCCGGCAAGCCGGCCGGCTACCTGTACAACCAGCTGATCAACTTCCGCGACGGCCGCCGCCAGTATCCGCTGATGACCTACATGGTCGATCACCTGCCCGACGCCTACCTGCGCGAGATCGCCGACTACTTCTCCACCCAGCACCTGAAAGCGCCGCCGGTCCAGCCGACCGATGTATCGCAGGCCGTGCTCGAACGCGGCAAACAACTGGTGACCCAAGGCGACATAACCATCAAGGTCCCCGCCTGCATCGCCTGCCACGGCGAGACGCTGACCGGCGTGGCGCCCGCTATCCCGGGCCTGGCCGGCCTGCCGCGCGATTACGTCAACGCCCAGTTCGGCGCCTGGAAGACCAGGACCCGCCGCGCCCACGCGCCCGACTGCATGGCCGAGATCGCCAATCGCCTCAGCCTGGCCGACGTGGCCGCCATCTCGAGCTGGCTCGGCGCGCGCCCGCTGCCGGCCGACCCGGCCCCGGCGACCGCCATCGCGCGCCCGCTGCCGATCGCTTGCGGCAGCGCCCCGGACTGAGCCCGCCATGAAACAGAAAATCCTGATCGTGCTGGCCGCGCTGGCCGCCATCGCCCTGCTGGCCGTGATCTTCGCCTGGCCGCGCGAGCAATTCGTCCCGACCGCCTCGCCGGCCGCCACCGCCGCGACGCCGGACAACCTGGCGCGCGGCGCCTACCTCGCGCGCGCCGGCGACTGCATGGCCTGCCACACCGCGCGCGGCGGCCAGCAATACGCCGGCGGACGCGCCCTGAACACGCCGTTCGGCGCGGTATTTGCGCCCAACATCACCCCCGACCGCGACACCGGCATCGGCGCCTGGAGCGCGGACGATTTCTGGCGCGCGCTGCACAACGGCAAGTCGCGCGACGGCCGCCTGCTGTACCCCGCCTTCCCGTACACCAATTACACCAAGGTCACGCGCGCCGATTCGGACGCGCTGTACGCTTTCCTGCACAGCGTGCCCGCGGTCAGGCAAACCACCCCATCGCACACGCTGCGCTTCCCGTACAACCAGCAAATCATGCTGGCCGGCTGGCGCCTCCTCTACTTCAAGCCGGACGTGTTCGCGCCGGCCCCGGCCCGGAGCCCGGCCTGGAACCGCGGCGCCTACCTGGTCGAGGGCCTGGGCCACTGCAGCGCCTGCCACAGCACCCGCAATGCGGCCGGCGCCGTCGAAGGCGGCTTGAGCGGCGGCCTGATTCCCACCATCGGCTGGTACGCGCCGTCGCTGACCTCGGATGCCGAAGCGGGCCTTGGCAGCTGGGCGATTCCCCACATCGTGCAACTGTTGAAAACCGGCGTCTCGCCGCGCGCCACCGTGTTCGGGCCGATGGCCGAAGTGGTGAGCCGCAGCCTGCAGCACATCTCCGAGCCGGACGTGACGGCGATGGCGACCTACCTGAAATCGCTGCCGGCCACCAGGCCGGAACCGCGCGAGGCGATCACCGGACCGAGGGTCGACCAGGTCGTCGCGCAGGGGAAGAAACTGTATGAAACGCATTGCGTCGATTGCCACGGCGCCGACGGCAAGGGCCTGCCGCCGGCCTACCCGCCGCTGGCGGGCAACCGCGCGCTGACCATGGATGAATCGGTCAACGCGGTGCGCATCGTGCTCAACGGCGGCTTCGCGCCCGGCACCGCCGGCAATCCGCGGCCCTACGGCATGCCGCCGTACAGCCACCTGATGGACGACTACGAAGTGGCGGCAGTGGTCAGCTACCTGCGCGCCAGCTGGGGCAACGCGGCGCCGCCGGTCACCGCCAGCGACGTCAACCGCTACCGCAGCACGCCGCTCGACTGACCTGGCCCGTCCTGCCAACCGGCCGGTGGCGCCATTGCCGCCCGCCCCGCACTGTCCTCGACACATCATCGAACCCATCGGGAGGCGAGCAGCCCCGCGTTTGCCGGCACGNNTTTCCTGTCGCTTCGATGGCGACCAATGGGTATTTCTCGCATGGCTACGGGATCAAAGCCAAAGGCATGGGAGGCGCGACAACCGCAATCGCGGACGATGCATTCGGCGGCGCGAATAACCCTGCCAGCATGGTGTTTGCGGGCGGCCGGTTCGATACGGGCATAGACTTTTTCAACCCGCGCCGTTCCGCCAGCCGCACCGGCAGCGCCAATTCGATGATGGCGGGGGACCCGGGCCGCGATGCCACGGTCGAAAGCGACACCAGGTATTTCGCGATTCCCGAACTTGGGTACAACAAGATGCTGAGCGAGAATTGGTCGGCCGGCCTCAGCGTCTACGGCAATGGCGGCATGAACAGCAATTATCCAGGGGGTCAGCTTGCGGCCGGCCGCTGCGGACCGGGGGCGCCGGCGTCCAACTTGCTTTGCGGGCAAGGCAACCTCGGCGTCGATGTGATGCAAATGATCTTCGCGCCGACCATGGCATTCAAGATCGCATCCAATCATTCGATTGGCATTGCTCCCCTGATTGCCTACCAGCGCTTCAAGGCCGAGGGCTTGCAGGCATTCGCGGGCATGTCCTCCGCTCCGGGAAAACTGACCAATGTCGGCTACGACAATTCATTCGGCTACGGCGCCCGGGTCGGCTATATGGGAAAACTCACGCCGGCGCTCAGCATCGGCGCCGCCTATGCATCGAAAATGAACATGCAGAAGTTCGACAATTACAGCGGCCTGTTCGCCGAACAGGGCGGATTCGATATTCCCGAAAACTATAACGCGGGCATCGCGCTGCAAGTTTCCGCTGGCCTGACCGTGGCGCTGGACTATCAGCGCATAAATTACTCGGCCCTGCAATCGATCGGCAATCCAAGCACCAATCGGGTGCCGCTGGGAGCGGATGGCGGCCCCGGATTCGGCTGGCAAGATGTGCAGGCATGGAAACTCGGTGCGGTGTACCAGCCGAACCGGCAATGGACTTTCCGCGCCGGCTATAACCGCGGGGACGCCCCGATCCAGGCGCGCGATATCACTTTCAACCTGCTGGCGCCGGGGGTCATCACGAAGCATGCGACGCTGGGCGTGACCTACCTGACGCAGGCAGGCGGCGAATGGACCGTGTCCGGCATGCATGGGTTGGAAAACTCGATATCCGGACCGTCGCCGATGCTGGGCGGGATCGAAAAGGCCGCAATGCGCCAGACTTCGATCGGCGTCGCGTTCGGCTGGAAGATGTAATCACGCCCGGCGCCGGGCGCCAGCCGTTACGCTGGCGCCCGGCGCGGCCGCTCAGACCATGTCGGCGAAACCGATGCGGTCGGTGGTGGCGTTGCGGGCGTCGTCGACGCCGATCTTGTGGCCCGACAGCAGCCGCTCGAGCGAAGAATTCATGGTGTGGCAGCCGGCGTCGGTGGTNNGTCAGGCATTCGGTGGCCAGATAGTAGCGGTTGCCTTCGGAGGACGGCAGCAGCGCCTGGCACAGCACGCCGCGCAAGGCGTGCGCCAGCGCCTGCGACTGCGCTTCGGAGTTGCCCAGCAGGCGGATCATTTTCTGCAATCCCAGCTCGGTCGAGCGCGCGTGCAGCGAGGCCAGCACCAGCGGTCCCGATTCGGCCAGCGCCAGCGCTTCCTGGGCAGTCTGGGCGTCGCGGATTTCGCCGATCACGATCACGTCCGGACGCTCGCGCAGCGCATCGAGCGCGCCCAGGTAGTAGCTCTCGACGTCGCCGTCCTGCCCCACTTCGCGCTGGGTGATGATGCATTTGCGCTGCGGAATCAGGGTCTCGACCGGGTCTTCGATGGTGATGATGTGGCCCGAGCGCTGCTTGTTGATTTCGTCCAGCATCGAAGCGATAGTGGTCGACTTGCCCTGGCAGGTGTCGCCGATGATCAGCACCAGCCCGCTGGTCAGCCTGGCGAATTCCTGCTCGTCGCGGTGCAGTCCGAGTTCGGCCAGCGCGATCGGCTCCTTCGGGAAGCGCCGGATCACGCAGCCGAGCCGCTTCTTGCCCTGGAAGGTGAAGCAGTTGGCGCGGATGCGCGCCGTGTGCAGGTCGATCGAGCGGTCGAATGCGCGGTCGGCGATCCGCTCCGACCAGTTCGGCTCGATGACTTCGAAGAACTCTTCCAGCTCTTCCTTGGTGATCGGCGAATCGGTCACCGCGACCAGCCCTTTCGGCTGGCGCAGCATCAGCGGGCTGTTCTGGTGGATGATGATGTCGCTGAAGATCAGACGCGAGTTGAGCAGGTGCAGGATCTGCTCGACCAGCGTGCCGAATACCGGATGGTCTTCATTTTCGACATACGACAGGGTGCGAATCTGGGAGGACTGGTGATTTTCCATCGGGCGGCGGTCTCGGCTGGTCAGGGTGGCGAATGCCGCCAATTATAAGACCAGCGCCAGCGAAAAGATTGCATAATCGAAAGATATATTTTCGCTACGAATAGCGCTTGGCAAACTCGGGCGGCAGGCGCAGGATGTCCATATCGGTCATCGCTTGGAGGCTGCCGTGCACAGATCCCATCTCAGGCCAGCGCTGCTGGCATTCCTGTTGCTGCTGTTGCTCGCGCTGGCGCCGCGCCACGCGATCGCCACCTCCGCCCTGCCCAGCTTCGAACAGCGTTGCGAGAGCGAGATGCGGCCCAGCTTCGAGGTGCTGGCCCACCGCCCCGGGTTCGTGGTGCACAACAGCGTCTCGAGCCGGGTGCTCAACACCCGCGGCGCCTACACCCTGGCCGGCCAGGCCATGCTCGGCATGACCGCCAGCAGCACCCGCGCCGAAATCGCCATCGACGGCCCCGGGCTGTACGACCCTGCCACCGGGCGCGAATGCATCGCGCCGCGGATCTCGGTCGAACTGAGCTACCAGCCGCTGAATGTCTACGTGGCGCGCGAATTCCACCCGGCCTCGTGCTCGTACCGCGTGGTGTACGCGCACGAGATGCAGCACGTGAAGGTGTATGCGGACAAGCTGCCGCGCATCGAACAGCTGGTGCGCGGCGAACTGGAAAAGCGCTATGGCGGGCGCCCGCTGTACGCGCCGCGCCACAAGGGCCTGGCGACCCTGCAGCACCAGATCGACACCTGGCTGCGCCCGCTGATCCGGGCGGAACTGGCGAAGATCGAAGTGCAGCAGCTTGCGCTCGACAGCCGCGACGAGACCGAGCGGCTGTCGCATTCGTGCCAGGGAGAGATCGCCAACCTGATGGGCAGCAGCTTCTAGCTGCCCGGCGCGGCTAGCGGAAGCGGTTGCGGTGGCCGCTCTTCAGGTCGAGCGAAAACTTCACGCCGCCTTCGCTGACGACGACTTCATCGGGCGGCTCTTCGCCGGCCAGCGCGCCGGCCACCAGCGGCAGGCCTTCGCCTTTGCGCACCAGGTCGTCGCAGCGCTCGTACACGTTCTTGCAGCCGGTGCCGGCGATCAGCGCCTGCACGATCGGCACCTTCCATGCATCGACCCCGGCGGCCTGGAATTCGCATACCAGGTAGCCGTCCTTGCCGCCGAACGATTCGACCAGCAGGCCCGGCAAGCCGTCCGCTTCGGCATTGACCAGCTTGACCACCTGGTCGGGCCGGGCTTTGTTCGCCGCCGCGGCGCTCTTGGCCAGCGCCGCCTGGACCCGTCCCTTGATCAGGGCGTGGTCGACCGGCTGGGCTTCGTCGAAGGTCCAGACCCGGGCCCGGATCTGGGATTTCGAATTGTAGGCGGCGCGCGCCAGGAATTTGGTCGAGGACGACTGGACGATGGCGGTGCAGCCGGCCTTCATCTTTTCGTTCGGCTTGCCGTCGACTTTTTCAATCGCCGACGCGTAGATCCAGGGTTCGCCGGCCAGCAGGCTCTTTTCCTTGCCCTGTTTGATGGTAATAATAAGCATGAGTTTCCAGTGAATTGACAGGCCGGGCGCGTGCCCGACCCCGCCATGATACCGCCTCGCGGCCGCAAAATTGCATTCTGTCCGGCCTGGCGCGCAATCTGTCGCAAACGCCGGCCGGCTCCCGCCCGTTCTTCCTACTATATGGTCAACAGATGCCGTCCCGGCCGATTTCACTTTATTTGAAGGAAACCCCATGAGCTCACCACGCCTGACCGGCCGCCACCTTGGCAGCCTGGTGCTTGCCCTGTCCGCCCTTGCCATCGTCGTCCCGGCCGCGCCGGCCCTGGCGGCCGGCGGCTGGAGCTCGGAACGGGTGCAAGGCAGCGGCAACATCCGGACCGAGTCGCGCGCGCTGGGCCACTTCAGCGGCGTGGCGATGGGCCTGCCGGGCCACATGGAACTGCGGATCGGCAATATCGAAGGCGTCACCATCGAAACCGACGACAATCTCTTGCCGCTGATCGAGACCGTCATCGAGGACGGCACGCTCAAGATCCGTCCGTCCAAACGCAAGCTGAACATCGACACCCGGCGCCTGAGGATCGTGGTGCAGGCCAAGGGCATCGACAAGCTGGCACTGGGCGGGTCCGGCTCGATCGACGCCGATCCGCTGCGCGGCCAGAAGGTGCATATCGACCTGGGTGGATCCGGTTCGATCAACGTCAAGGGCATCGACAGCGACGCCTTGTCGGTCACCGTCGGCGGCAGCGGGGATTTGAAAGTCGGCACCGGCGCCGCGTCGAAACTGTCGGTGGCGCTGGCCGGCTCGGGCGATGTCGACCTGGGCAGGCTGCAAAGCATCGACGCCAGCGTCAACATTGCAGGCTCGGGCGAAGCGACCATTGCAGTACGCGACCGGCTCAACGTGACGATCGCCGGCTCGGGCGACGTCAACTACTACGGCGATCCGAAGGTCAGCAAGACCGTGGTCGGCTCGGGAAGCACCAAGCGGATGGGCGGCGCGCCGCCTTAAGGATCGCGGGTCAGACCCCGGTTGTTCCGTTGGGGGTCTGACCCTGGGTCTGACCGAGGTTGAGTTGGCCTCATCCAACCGGGGTCCGCGCGATCAGTAATCCCACCGCAACTCCGCCAGCACGGTCCTCTGCGGATAGGGATGAAACGCCCAATACTTCGCATTCCCCAGATTGTCGATCCCGACCGACGCGCTGACCTGGCGGTCGAAACGGTAGCGCACCCGCAAGTCGCTCACGAAATAATCCGACACCCCCATGTAGGTATCCCCGTGCGGATCGCCGTTATCCAGCGCCCCGTACTGCCTGCCGCTGTAGCGCACCCCGAAGCTGGTGGTCCAGTACTCCCCCGCATGCCACGACGCCAGCAGGTTCGCGCGCCACGCCGGCACCCTCGGCTGGCGCTTGCCCACGCTGGCCGGCAGCGCGCGGTTTTCCCGGATGATCGAATCGGCGTACGTCAGGCTGCTGGAAAGCGACAGCCCGCGCAGCAGCACGTCGTCGCCCTGGTACGCCAGCTCCAGCCCGTTGGTGCGGATCCGGCCGATGTTCTGCACCGTGTTGACGCTCGCCGTCAGCGGCTGCGAATACAGCGCGTCGCGGGTGCGTTCGAGGAACACAGTGGCGCGCAGCACCCCGATCTGATTGATCCGCTCGGCGCTCAACTCCCCGGTCCATGACTTCTCGGCCCGCAGCAGCGGATTGCTGTTGACGATGGCGTTGTCGACGATCGATCCCTGGAACAATTCGGCGGCGGTCGGATTGCGCACCGCGCGGCCCAGCGACGCCTTCAGCGTCCAGTCCTGCGTGGCCTGGTAGGCCAGCGCCGCTTTCGGCGAGACGCTGGTCTCGGTGCGCGCGCCAAACCTGAGCGGCGCCGTGGTCACGGCATTCGCCAGTTCGCCGCCATGCGCATGCCAGCGCTCGACCCGCGCGCCCAAGGTGGTCTTCCACAGCGGCGCCACGCGCCAGGCATCCTGCGCGTACAGGCTTTGCAGGCGCGTGTTGCCGTTGAAAATCGATAGCGCCGCCATCGGCGCGCCGCCGATCCAGTCCGTGCTGCCCGACACCTTGTTGCGCAAGTATGCGCTGTCCGATTGCAGCCCGATTTCGACAACATGCGCCGCGCCGGGCCGCCAGATCCCTTTCAACGCCAGCGTATTCCAGCCACTGCCGGCCAGGTCGGTCAGGGTCCCCTGTCCGCTGGTGCGCGCGTCCGGCACCGGAACCGTCGGAGTGCGCACCAGGTCGTCGCGGTAATCGTAGTTGCTGGCCGCAATTTCCCAGTCCCACTCGCCGCGCGCATGGCGCTTGAGCGACACGCCCTGCATCAGGTGTTCCAGTTTGCCGATGGTGGGCGCGAAATCGGACGCGCGCAGTTCGTAGCGCCGCCCGCCGATGTTGATGAAATTGTTGGCGTCGCCCCGATACACCGGCGCACCCGCCGCGTCGCGCAGGTACGATTCGGCCGTCCGCACCGCATCATTGCCCCACCAGCCCAGCGTGTAGCTGGCGCGCAGCGTGGGCGAAAAATCGTAGGCCAGTTTCACCTTGGCGTGGTCCTGCACGGTGTTCGACTGCCCGCCGGCGCCGATGATCAGCCAGTCCTTGTCGGCCGGATTGCGGTCGGCGAGCGCGCCGCCGACCGGCAATCCTGCCCCGCTGGCCACGCCGGACGACACCAGCTTGTTGGAGAAAGTGATCGGCTGGCCCGCGTTGTCGAGCCGCGACACATCCAGCCACCACGACCATGCGCCCTGCCGGTCGCCGACCGAGGCGCTGCCCTGGTGGCCAGAAAAACGGCCGGCGCTGCCGTACTGCCGGAACTGCTGGCTGAACGCCGACAACTTCAGGTGCGCTTCGAACCTGGTCGGCATGCGGGTCTGGAAATCGACCACGGCGCCGACCGAACTGCCCGGATAGGCCGCCGAAAACGGACCGTACAANNGGATGCCGTCCGCGTACACCAGCGAGCGCGCGCTGTTGCCGGTGCCCGATGCGCGGCTGGCCAGCACCGCGTGGTCGTAGTCGCCGATGTAACGCTTGCGCACGTTCAGGCTGGGGAAGTACTTCAGCGCGTCCTCGCTGTCGGTGGCGTTGATCCGGTCCTCCACCTGCTCGCCGGTGATGCCTTCGATGGTGGTCGGGACCTGGGTCGGCAAGGACGTCGGCCGGCCGCCGCTGATGACCACGGCCGGGAGTTTGTTCGGCGGCGCGTGGTCGGCCAATGCGCAGGCGGGCAAGGCGCCGGCCAGCAGCAGTCCGGCGACCATGGCGCGCCGTGTGTTTGAAATTGTCACCCTCGGCTCCTCAGTGCTGGTGCGCATGGCCGGCGGGCGCGACCACCTCGAGCACCGGCGCCGGAAACTTCATCTTTTCACCTGCGGCGCCTGGCGACTCGCTCCATTCCGCGCGGCCCTTCTCGCAGGCCTGGATCACCTTGAAGTAGTACTTTCCCGTGCTCGCAGGCAGCTTCACTTGCATGCTGAATTCGTCGTACTGCGCGTCCGGCAGCGGGCCGCCCTTCCAGCTCACCTCGCGCACCGCGCTGGCGATCGCCACGCCGTGCGACATCGCCGGCGCGCTCAGCTTGCCGTCCACGGTGGCGATGCTCCAGCCGGCCTTGGGCATCGGCTTGGCGCCGGCGACACCGTCCGGCAGCAGCACGGTGACGCTGTTGGTGGCGCTGCCTGCGCAGCCGTGGCCGACCCGGAACGTCAGTTTTTGATAGGCGCCGGCCGGCGCGGTGGATTGTTCGAGGCTGATGTGGGCGTGCGCGAGCGGTGCGGCCAGGCTGGCGGCCACCAGGAGAGTATGGATTTTCATTGTCGATTCCTGATTGTCTGGAGGGCCGGGCCTAGCGATGCATCGGTGCGGCGCCATGCGGCGCAGCAAACGTGAGCGCCTTGACCGGCGCGTTCAGCGCGATCGTTTCGCGCTTTCCGCCTGTACGTTCGATCACCAGCGACAGGGGCACGTTCTCGCCTTCCCTGAGCTGGCGTTTCAAGCCGACCAGCATGATGTGGAAACCGCCGGAAGCGAGGTTGACCGTCTGGCCGGCCGGCAGGTCGATGCCGTCGACCTCGCGCATTTTCATCATCTGGCCGCGCATTTCCATATTGTGCAGTTCGGCCGAACGGGCCACCGGCGAACTGACCGCAACCAGGCGCGCGGCAGCGGCCGAGCGCAGCTGCATGAAGGCGCCGCTGGCGGTTTGCTGCGGCACGGTGGCGCGCACCCATGGCGCGCTGACGGTTACTTGCGCGAACGCACTGGAGGCAAGCGCGGCCGAGGCGAGCAGCGCGATGAATTGCTTTTTCATGATATTTCCTGACAGGGTAAGAAAGCCGGGCGGCGCACCACCGGCGTCCGCAAAGCGGTGCGGCAGGTCGGGCCTGGACGAAAACGGGATGACGGGCGGCCGGGAGCCGCCAGGGGATCAGGCGAAGGCGGGAGGTCCGCGCGGCGGTGCGGCGGAGAGCGCGAGCAGCGGCTGCGGCGCGCGGTAAAACAGGAACGGACGCAGTGCGTGCCCGCCCATCAGGCCAAGGCCGGTGATGGTCGACGGCATCAGCGCCTGGCTGCCGGCATGCGGCAGGCAATAGCCGCAGTCGTCCATCGCAGAAAACTTGTCCTGGGTGATTTTCCTGGCCAGCGAACCGGCGCCGACCACAACCAGGTCGGACGGTTCGGATGCGGCCGGCGCGCCGTTATCGGCGCGGCAGATTTCCCANNTTCAACAGGACCGCGAAACACGCGATCCAGATTGTCCAGCGCCAGCTTGTCGATTTGCTTTGCATGGCCCGCATTATATCCTGTCAGCGTTCGGCCTTGAACGGTTCGCGCTCGACCAGCACCGTGTCGACGCTGTCGGTCAGCCAGATCTGGCCGTCCTGGATGGTGCACTGCAGCTGCATGTTGCGGTTGGCCATTTTCTGCAGCTGCACGGCGGCGTCGGACGGAATGTTAATCACCGACAGGTTCTTGGCCCGCTCGAGCTTGTTGGCGATCTGCTTGAACCAGATGTGGCTGGTGGCGCCGTAGCTGTACACCACCACTTTTTCCGAGCGCCCGCAAGCCTTCATCAGGCGCTTCTCGTCCGGCTGGCCGACTTCGATCCATAACTGGATCGCGCCGGTCAGGTCCTTCTGCCACAGGTCCGGCTCGTCGGTGTCGAACAGGCCCTTGGTAAACGCCAGCGATTCGCTGGCGTGGATCGCGAACGCGAGCAGGCGGATCATCATCCGCTCGTCGGTTTCGGACGGATGGCGCGCCAGCGTCAGCAGGTGTTGCTGGTAGTAATTGCGGTCCATGTCCGCGATCTGCAATTCTGCCTTGTAGATGGTAGCTTTCAGAGCCATTGATGCGTGCGCCTGTCGATGAAATAAGAGTTATTTGAAGACGACTGTCTTGTCGCCGTTTTGCAGGATGCGGTGTTCGACGAACCACTTGACCGCGCGCGCCAGCACCACGCATTCGACGTCGCGCCCGATTGCCGACAGCGTCTCGGCGTCCATCGAATGGTCGACCCGTTCGACGTCCTGCTCGATGATCGGGCCTTCGTCCAGGTCGCCCGTGACGAAGTGGGCGGTCGCGCCGATCAGCTTGACGCCGCGCAGGTGCGCCTGGGCGTACGGCTTGGCGCCCTTGAAGCTGGGCAGGAAGGAATGGTGGATATTGATCGCGCGGCCTGCCATCGCCTCGCACAGCCCGGGCGACAGGATCTGCATGTAGCGCGCCAGCACCACCAGGTCGATCCGGTGGCTGGACATCAGCTCGAGCACTTTGGCTTCCTGCGCCAGCCTGGCGCCCTGGTCCGCCCCGGCCGCCAGCGGCAGGTGGTGGAACGGGATGTTGTAGCTGGCGGCGAGCTGGTAGAAATCCATGTGGTTCGACACGATCGCCGGGATCTCGACCGGCAGCAGGCCGCTCTTGTAGCGGAACAGCAGGTCGTTCAGGCAATGGCCGATCTTCGACACCATCAGCATCACGCGCGGCTTGGCGTGCGCGTCGTGCAGCTGCCAGTTCATCCCCATCGGCTCGCACAGCGCGCCGCAACCGGCCCGCAGCTCGGCGTCGCCGATCGCCGCATCTTCCAGCGCGAAATGGACGCGCATGAAAAACAGCTTCGATTCGGCATCGCCGAACTGGGCCGAGTCGATGATGTTGCAGCCGTGCCCGGCCAGGAAGCCGGAGACACGGTGAACGATGCCGCGCTGATCGAGGCAGGACAGGGTCAGGATGTATTCGGGCTGCGTCATGGGCGGCGGGCGGTAAAAAAAGGAATCTCGGGTGAGCCCGCTATTGTCGCATGCGCCGAACAATAATCCACCATCGACAAAATAGCACGACCGTGCAATTTGCGGTATAGTGGTTCGCTCCACCCTCTCCCATTCAAAGGAAGCGCCATGCCTGCCACCACTTTGCTGAACCACCAGTTCCGTCTCGCCGCGCGCCCGGTCGGCCTGCCGAAGCCCACCGACTGGCAACAGGCGAGCGAGCCGGTGCGCGAAATCGGCGACGGCGAAATCGTCGTCAAGGCGCTCTACCTGTCGCTCGATCCGGCCATGCGCGGCTGGATGAACGAGGGTAAATCGTATATCCGCCCGGTCGCCATCGGCGAAGTCATGCGCGCCGGCGGCGTCGGCGTGGTGGTGGCGTCGAAGTCGCCCAAGTTCGCGGTGGGCGACCATGTGTCGGGCGGGATCGGGGTGCAGGAATACTGGGTCGGCGCGGCCGACGACAAGTTGAGCGGCTTCTTCAAGATCGACCCGCGCGTGGCGCCGCTGACCACCTGGCTCAACACGCTGGGCATGCCCGGCATGACCGGCTACTTCGGACTGCTCGAAGTGGGCCAGCCGAAGGCGGGCGAAACGGTGGTGGTGTCGGGCGCGGCAGGCGCGGTCGGCCAGACCGTCGGCCAGGTCGCCAAGCACCTGGGCTGCCGCGTGGTCGGGATTGCCGGCGGCAAGGACAAATGCGACTTCGTGGTCAAGGAACTGGGCTTCGACGCCTGCATCGACTACAAGAACGGCGACGTGCGCGAGGGCCTGAAGCAGCATTGCCCGCAAGGCGTCGACGTGTATTTCGACAATGTCGGCGGCGACATCCTCGACACCGTGCTCACCCGCATCAACATGAAGGCGCGCATCGTGATCTGCGGCGCCATCTCGCAGTACAACAACACCACCCCCGTCAAGGGCCCGGCCAACTATCTGTCGCTGCTGGTGAACCGCGCGCGGATGGAAGGCATTGTCGTGTTCGACTACGCCGACCGCTACCACCTGGGCGTGGCGGCGATCGCCAAGTGGCTCAAGGAAGGCAGCTTCAAGAGTCGCGAAGACGTGGTCGAAGGCCTCGCGCATTTTCCCGACGCGCTGCTGATGCTGTTCGAAGGCAAAAACTTCGGCAAGCTGGTGTTGAAAGTTGCCGACGCCTGAGTCGTGTCGAGGGTCAGACCCTAATGCCGCTAAGTTAAGCTTTCTTCAGACCTGGGGTCAGACCTAGGTCTGACCCCGGCGTTTCCGTTGCGGGACTCGGGGTCCCCGTCGGACCCTCGTTCCCGGCCCCCGTAGCACTCTCCGCCGTCCCCTTCCCGCCCCACCGCTTGACCGAATCCGCCCACAGCGAAAAATAGCTGAACTTGGCGATTCAAACAACGTCTATCTGAAGTCCATTCCTGGGCGCGCCACCCTTCCACGCGTGGTGCCTTTCCGATTCGTCTTTAGCCGAGGACATCATGCATTTTTATAGCGACAACCCCGCCCTGCGTTCGCAGCTTGAAACGCAGGTCAATTTCATGAACGAATTTTCCCAGAAGGCGTTGGACACCTTGCGCCAGCTGAGTGAAATGAACCTGAAGCTGGCGCGCCAGACGATCGAGGGCACGATCACCTCCAGCCGCGAAATGCTGAGCTGCACCGATCCGGTCCAGCTGACGCAGGTGGCGATGAGGCAGTTGCAGCCGGCCGGCGAGCGCCTGCGCGCCTACCAGCAGCAGTTGATGACCGTGATGGCCGGCGCCCAGGCCCAATTTGCCCACGCCGCCGAATCCGGGATTCCCGAAGCGAGCCGCAGCGCCAGCGCGATTGCCGACGAAATGGTGCGCCATGCCGCCGTGGCCGCCAACCTGCCGGTCACCAGTCCGGCCGCCACCGCCGCACCTTCGCCGGTCACCGGCAACGGCAGCGCCGAAGGCACGACCAACCCTTCCTGACACCCCCGGCCGCAGATCCAAAGGAGCTGACATGAAACCAGGCAAACAGAAGAACGGCGCCGCTACCGATGCACTTGAGTTGCTGCGGGCCGACCACGACAAGGTCAAGGCCCTGTTCGGCGCATTCGAATCGATCAAGGGCAAGCACGACGAGGACCGGCGCAAGGCCGAACTGGTCGACGAGATCTGCTACGAACTCACCATGCACAGCATGCTCGAGGAGGAAATCTTCTACCCGATGCTGCGCTCGACCATCGACGACGAGCTGCTCGACGAAGCCGACATCGAGCACGCCGGCGCGCGCGCGCTGATCGGACAGCTCGAAATCATGGCCCCCGGCGACGACCATTTCGACGCCACCGTCACGGTGCTTGGCGAAGAGGTCGAGCACCACATCGAGAAGGAAGAAAGCGAACTGTTCGAAGCTGCGCGCAGCGCCGGCATCGACCTCGACGAGCTCGGCGAGCAACTCGCCGCGCGCCAGGAGGAACTCGAGGAAGACCTGTCCTCGCCGCCCACCGGCATCGCCGCGATGCAGCCGCACGACGGCGCGCGCCGGGCGCCGAACTAGGGCGGAACTATCGGGCTGCCCTCCTCTCTAATCCCACGAGCGCATCAATGCGCCCGCCCGGTGCGGGGCGACCCCGTCCGGCTTTCGGAACGCAAAAACACACAGGGAGATCGACATGGCGACAAGCAAAGACAGTAGCGGCGGCAAGCGCGCCACCACGGGCGGCAATGCCCAGAAAAGCGGCGGCGGCAGCGCCAGCGGCACGCCGGCCAAACGCGGTTTCGCCGCGATGGACCAGAACCAGCAGCGCGAAATCGCCAGCAAGGGCGGCCAGGCCGCGCACCAGAAAGGAACCGCGCACGAATTCGACTCGGAAGAAGCCCGGCGCGCCGGACAAAAAGGCGGCGAGGCAGTCAGCCGCGACCGCGAACACATGGCCGACATCGGCCGCAAGGGCGGTGAAAGCCGGCAATCGGCCAACCGCGCAGCGGCAGCCGCCGCCGCCGCGCCCAAGGGCGGCCGCCAGGGCGGCAAGGAGGAATGAGCGGGCGTCAGCGGCGCCATCCTGCGCGCGTTCTTGTGTTGCGCCGGGCCGGGAACCGCAGTTTTCCCCGTCCGGTTTTATTTCGCCCCTCACCCGCCGCCCGCCAATGTGATACATTCGCGGGCCTATGAATCCCCTGAAATATCTCAGCGCCTATTCCGACCAGACCCGCGCCCAGGTGGCGCAGCTGATCGAGCAGGGCCGGCTGGCGCCGCACCTGCGCCAGCGCTACCCGCGCGCGCACGGCATCCGCACCGACAAGGCGCTGTACGACTACGTGCAGGACCTGAAAACGGAGTTCCTGCGCAATGCCGAACCGATCAGCAAGGTCGCGTTCGACAGCAAGCTGCAGGTGATCCAGCATGCGCTCGGCCTGCACACGGCGATCTCGCGCGTCCAGGGAAGCAAGCTCAAGGCCAAGCACGAGATCCGCATCGCCACCGTGTTCAAGGCGGTGCCGCTCGAGCTGCTGCGGATGATCGCCGTGCACGAGCTGGCGCACGTCAAGGAAAAACAGCACGACAAGGCATTCTACAAATTGTGCTGCTATATGGAACCGCAGTACCACCAGTACGAATTCGACCTGCGCCTGGTCCTGACCCAGCTCGATCTCTCGGGCGAGCCCCTGTGGAGCTGATTCGGCCCCATCAGATTGTTGCTCTGACGCACATAACTTAGCCGGGAATAGTTTCCAGCAGTAAAGTTATCGACAATTACTTCCGCCGCGGTTACAGTTGATGCCTAATTGCAACCTTTCATGCCGCGCCTCGCAGAGGCAGCAGGCATACAGGGGCAATATTCTCCGAATTCGCCAGTTGCGCCAGCGCGCACGGGTTTGCCGCATCGCAGCGGCGGGCCAGATGATGAAAGTATTGAATGCATTTGCAGCACTTACCAAAGCATGGCGCAGGGTCCGCGCTGCGCGTCACGGCGATGCTCATTGCCATCGGGTGGGCCGCGTTCGCCCATGCCGACGATTCCGTGACGCGGCCGAGCTGGTCGCTGCGCGGCTTCGGCAGCGCCGGCGTGGCCTATTCCGACCATGCCGGCGCCGACTACACCTCGTCGGTCCTGAAGGCGAGCGGCGCCGGCGCCAGCGGGCGCTGGAGCGGCGACGTCGACAGCCGGCTCGGCGCGCAACTGGGCGTCAAGGCCGGCAAGCAATGGTCCGGCGTGCTGCAAGTGATCAGCGAGCAGCGCCTCGACGGCTCGTATGAGCCGATCGTCGAAGCTGCCAACGTCAAGTTCCAGGCCACACCCGACCTGTCGCTGCGGGTCGGCCGCATCGCGGTGCCGATGTTCCTGGCCGCCGACTACCGCAAGGTCGGCTACGCCTACCCGTGGGTGCGCACGCCGGTCGAAGTGTATGGCGCAATTCCCTTCAACACCAGCGACGGCGTCGATGCGAGCTACCGCTGGAACCGCGGCGCGCTCAACAACGTCACCCAGGCATTCTTCGGGCGCACCCACATGCGGCTGCCTGGGTCGGGCCACATCGAGGCGCGCAAGCTGGCCGGCGTTTCCAACAGCGTCGAGTATGGCGCTGCCAGCGCGCGCGTCAGCATGCTCACCACCGACCTGACGATCGATGTGCTGCGCGAATTTTTCAACGGCTTGCGCGCGTTCGGCCCGCAGGGTGCCGCACTGGCAGAGCACTACGCGGTCGAGCGCAAACGGGCCAACGCGCTCAGCATCGGCGTCAGCTACGATCCCGGCAACTGGTTCGTGATGGGCGAGTTGGGGCGCATCAAAACCCGTTCCTTCCTCGGCGAGACCACCGGCGTGTATGCCAGCGCCGGCTACCGCCTGGGCCACTTCACGCCCTACCTGGGATATGCGCGGGTCAGGGCCAACAGCCCCACCACCGAGGCGGGCCTCAGGCTCGACGGCCTGGCGCCGGCCGCGGCCGGCACCGGCGCCGGCCTGAACGCCTACCTCAACTGGCTGCTCACCACCGTCCCGGTCCAGCGCACCGTCAGCGTCGGCGCGCGCTGGGATGTCGTGACCGACGTCGCGCTCAAGGTGCAGCTCGACCGGGTGCAGCCGCTGGGCGGCTCGCGCGGCACCTTCATCAACGTGCAGCCGGGCTTCCGCTCGGGGCGTCCCGTCACCATTGCGAGCGCCGTGCTCGACTTCGTTTTCTAAGGGGGCGCGTATGCATTTTCCAAACGCGCGCCAACTGCTCGCGGCCTTCCTGCTGGCCTTGCTGGCGCCTGGCGCCGCCGCCGAGCTGGTCGTGATCGTCTCCGCCAGGAACCCGGTCGGCGCCTTGCGTGCCGACCAGGTGGCCGATATCTTCCTCGGCCAGGTCGGCCATTTTCCCGACGGCGGCGAAGCCGTCGCGCTCGACGAGGGGGTCGGCTCGCCGCTGCGCAACGAGTTCTACGCCAAGGTCACGGCCAAGACCCCGGCGCTGGTCAAGGCCTACTGGTCCAAGATGATCTTCACCGGCCGCGGCCACCCGCCGCGCGAGGCGCCCAACAGCGCGGCGATCCGCAAACTGGTGGCCGACCACCCCGCCCTGATCGGCTACATCGACAAGTCCGCGCTCGATGCGTCGGTCAAGCCGGTGCTGATGGTGCACTAAAGGACAAACATGCCGGCACAGGCCAAACGGATGGGAGCGCTGGCGCGCATGCAAGGCACCGGCGACAAGCAGGCGGCGCTGCGGCGCTGGCTCGGCCGCGGCCTGGAAACCCACATCTCGCTGCCGCTGTTCGCGCTGCTGCTGCTGGTGGCGATCTGGATGATCACCGGCCGCTTCGTGCGGATCGAGCGCGCGGCCGCCCAGGCCGCGGCGCGCGACTCGGTGCACGAGCTGATCGACACCTACGAAGCCCAACTGGCGCGCAACCTGGGCGGCATCGACCAGACCCTGAAGGTGCTCAAGTTCGCGGTCGAGTTGAAAGGCGCCGCCGGCGCGCTGCCCAACCTGATCGAAAAGGGCCTGCTGCCATCCGGCCTGGTGTTCGTCGCCAGCATCGTCGACCGCAACGGCATGGTCGTCGCCAGCAATCCGCCGGCCACGCCGATCGACGTCTCCGGCCAGCCCTACTTCGATTTCCATCGGAACAACGATACCGACACCCCGTTCGTCAGCCAGATGCTGCGCGATGCCGCCAATCCCGAATGGCACCTGCATTTCACGCGCCGCATCAACGACGGCGCCGGCCGCTTCGCCGGCATCGTCATCGTCGAAACCGACCCGGGCTACTTCACCAGTGGCTACGAGCGCTCGCGCCAGGGCGAGCGCGGGGTGCTCGGCATGTTCGGCGCCGACGGCGTGTTCCGCGCGATGCGCATCGGCGACAAGGTCAGCTGGGGCCAGCAGGCCGGGCCGGCGCCGGCCGCCGGCCCGCCCGAGCCGGCCGCCAGTCCGTGGGACGCGGTGGTGCGCTACACCAGCGTGCGGCGCCTGCACGGCTTCCCGCTCAATGCGATGGTCGCGCTGGACCGCGACGAACAGATGGCCATGTTCGACAAGCACCGCCGCACCTACCTGTGGGGCGCCGCCGTCGCCAGCATGCTGCTGGTGGCGATCGTCACGCTGGTGTGCACCTGGTCGTGGCAGCTGACCCGCACCCAGCGCCGCAGCCGGCGCGCCCAGGAGACCTTCGCCGCCGCTTCCGAGGCCAGCCTCGATGCGTTCTTCGTGTTGCGCAGCGTGACCGACGGCAACGGCGCGATCGTCGACTTCATGATCGAGGCGATCAACGGCCGCGCCCAGCAGCTGACCGGGATCGAACGCGAGGCCCTGATCGGCACCACCATCCTGACCATCCTGCCGTCGTACCGGGAAAACGGGATTTTCGACGACATGGTCGAGGCCGCCCTGATGGGCGGGATGCGCGAAGCCGAGTGGCGCGGCTCGACCCCGCGCACGCGCGACATCTGGATGCACCGCCAGGTGGTGGCGGTGGAGGACGGCGTGGTGGCGATCGTGCGCGACATCACCGAGCGCAAGCTGGCCGAACAGCGCATCAGCCACATGGCGCACCACGACGACCTGACCGGCCTGCCCAACCGCAGCCTGATCCGCGACCGGCTCGACCAGGCCATCCTGCACGCCCAGCGCAAGAGCCGCTGCGTGGCGGTCGTCTTCATCGACCTCGACAGCTTCAAGCTGGTCAACGACGGGCTTGGCCACAACGCCGGCGACGAACTGCTGAAGGTGGTCGGCGCGCGCATGCAGGCCTGCGTGCGGCGCGACGACACGCTGGGCCGTTTCGGCGGCGACGAATTCGTCATCATCCTGCCCGACCTGGGCGAGGACGCGCTGTCGATCACGCCGCTGCTCGAAAAGATCCGCCAGGCGGTGACCGAGCCGGTGCTGCTCGAAGGCCAGGAAGTNNGACGCCGCCATGTACCGCGCCAAGGAAATGGGCAGCAACAACTTCCAGTTCTACACGCGCGAAATGAACGCCAGCGTGGAAGAAAAGCTGGTGTTGCTCGAAGGGCTGCGCAACGCGCTCGACGAAAACCAGTTCAGCCTGGTGTACCAGCCGAAGGTCGACCTGCGCAGCGGCCGCATTTTCGGCGTCGAAGCGCTGATCCGCTGGCACCACCCGGAGCACGGCGAGGTCTCGCCGCTGCGCTTCATCGGCCTGGCCGAGGAAAGCGGCCTGATTGTGGCGATCGGCGAATGGGTGCTGCAGAGCGCCTGCCGCCAGAACATGGCGTGGCGCGCCGCCGGCCTGGCCCCGATCAGCATGTCGGTCAACGTGTCGCCGCGCCAGTTCGAGGAAAAACGCCTGGTCGAGCGGGTCGCCCAGGCGCTCGGCGACAGCGCGCTGCCGGCCGACGCGCTGGAACTGGAAGTGACCGAGAGCCTGATCATGCGCGACCTGGCCGCCTCGGTCGGCAAGATGCGCGTACTGAAGGCGATGGGCGTGGCGCTGTCGATCGACGATTTCGGCACCGGCTATTCGAGCCTGTCGGCGCTCAAGTCGTTCCCCATCAGCCGCCTGAAGATCGACAAGTCGTTCGTCAGCGAACTGGCCGACAACCCGGACGACCAGGCCATCGCGATGGCCGTCATCTCGCTCGGCCACAAGCTGAACCTGCGGGTGATCGCCGAAGGGGTCGAGACCGAGCAGCAGTGCCGCTTCCTGCGCGAGAACGACTGCGACGAGATGCAGGGCTACCTGTTCAGCCGCCCGCTGCCGCCCGACCAGGTGGCCGCCATGCTGCGCGCCCAGGACGGCGCGCCGGCCGCACCGCTCGAACCGGAGTCGCGCAATGTCGCTGCGGCGTAAGCTCGCCGGCCTGTTCATCGGCGCCGACCCGCAGCTGCGGCGCATGCTCGGCTACTGGGCCGCCACCGGCGTGCTCTACACGCTGTGCCTGATGCTGATGCTGGTGCAGATCCGCATCGGCACCGCCGACCGCGAAGCGGCCACGGTCCTGAGCTGGTTCGGCATGTCGAGCGTGCTGGCTTCCTACCTGCTGATCCGCGCCAGCAAGACGCTGCGCATCCTGCCGTCGCAGCTGGCGGTGCTGCAGGCGCTGATCGCGCTCGGCTGCAACATCGCCGCATACGCCATCTCCGGCCCGATCCGCGGCGCCTCGCTGGTGCTGCTGCTGGTGGTCATCGTGTTCTGCGCCTTCTCGCTGCGCCCGCGCGAGGCGCTAAGGCTGTGCGCGGCCACCGTCTGCGGCTTGGGCGGCACCATGGCCTGGATGGTGTGGCACGACCCGCTGCGCTATCCGCTGCAAGTCGAAGCCATCCACTTCGGGCTGGCCACCGCCTCGCTGCTGGCGGTGGCGCTGCTGACCGGCGAAATGAGCAAGCTGCGCGCGCGCCTGAAACGCCAAAAGGAAGAACTGCTGGCGGCGCTGGCGACCATCCGCACCCTGGCCACGATCGACGAACTGACCTCGCTGGCGAACCGGCGCCACATGAACGAAGTGCTCGGCGCCGAAGAACGGCGCGAGCCGGCGCCCGGGCAGCCGCTGTGCATCGCCCTGCTCGACATCGATTTTTTCAAGGGTATCAACGACCGCTTCGGCCACGCCGGCGGCGACGCCGTCCTGCGCGACTTCGCCGGCGCGGCGCGCGCCGAACTGCGCACCGGCGACGTGCTGGCGCGCTGGGGCGGCGAGGAATTCCTGCTGATGCTGCCCGCGACCGGGCTGGCCGAGGCGACCCTGGTGCTGCGCCGGATGGCCGAGCGGGTCGGCGCCATGCGCATCCGCGAACTCGACCTCGAACTGACCGTCACGTTTTCGGCCGGACTGGTCGAGCGCAGCGGCGGCGAGCCGTTCGCCGAAACCATCTCGCGCGCCGACCACGCCATGTATGTGGCCAAGTCGTCGGGGCGCAACCAGGTGATCCCGGCCGGCGCCCGGACGCCGGCCTAGGCGGGCGCGCCGGCCGCCTGCAGGCGCGCCACCAGCGCCTCGGGCGTCGCCTCGACCATCATCAGCGCCGCGTGCTCGGCGCGCACGAAGCCTTCGCCGCGCAGGTGGCCCATGAAGCTGACCAGTCCATCGTAGAAGCCGCCCGCATTGAGCACGCCGACCGGCTTGGCGTGGATGCCCAGCTGCGACCAGGTCAGCATCTCGAACAGTTCTTCCAGCGTGCCCATCCCGCCCGGCAGCGCGATGAAGCCGTCCGACAGCTCCGCCATCATGGCTTTGCGCTCGTGCATGTCCCTTACCACGAAGATGCGGGTCAGGCCGGCGTGGCCCACTTCGCGCTCGACCAGCGCGCGCGGGATCACCCCGGTCGCTTCGCCGCCCAGGCGCAGCACCTCGTCGGCGATCACGCCCATCAGGCCGACCTTGCCGCCGCCGTAGACCAGGCCGATGTTATGCCCGACCAGCACCTGCGCCAGCGCGCGGGCGCAGTCGGCGTACAGGGGATTGACGCCGAACGAGGCGCCGCAATACACAGCAATCGATTTCATTCGCCCTCTAGCAGTTGTTTCGCCGCCTCGACCTCGAGCCGTTCCTTGGCGTCCTGCGGGACGATCGCCGCGGCCTGCCCGTACAGCTTGACCGCTTCGTCCATTTTCTTTTTCCCCTCCAGCATGACCAGCGCGTTCGCATACTCGATGCGGGCGATCGCCGAACCCGGATTGAGCGCGAGCGCGCGCTGGAACGCCAGGTAGCACTGGTCCCGCTTCGCGCCGTAGGTCAGGCCGGCGATCATCGCGCCCACGCTGCCGATGATTTCCGCATGATAGGCGCCGAGCGCGGTGTGCGCATCGGCGTGGCCGGGCGCCAGCAGGATCGTCTTGTCCAGGCAGGCGCGCACCTTCGGCGCGATGCCGTGGGTGAGCGCCTTGACGATCGAAATGCGCTGGAAGTAGCGGCCCATCGCGTACGCCTGCCAGTAGAAGGCGGCCGGGTTGTCGGGCTGCTCGGCCTGGTGGCGCTCGCAGCGCTCGGCCACTTCCTCGAACAGCGCGAGCTGCTTCTTCTCGCTCGGCTCGAGGTAGTTGGCATAGGTGCAGGTGGCCTTGTGGGCGACCGAATAGCCCTCGACCCCGACCGCCAGTCCGAGCTTGGCGGCTTTTTCGAACTGGCCGGCATGGAACGCAATCCAGGCATCGACCAGCAGCGCCTTTTGGGGGAACGGCTCGGCGTCGCCCACATGCAGGCGTGCCCACGCGGCCCGCAGCCCTGCCGCGTCGCGCAGGAAGGCGTCATCGTGATGCGGGAATATGGTCCAGGCCATGCGGATCTCCTCGGCGTCGGTCAGTTCAGTTTTTTCAGGTATTCCTGCGACAGCTTCTCGAACAGCAGGTGAGTGTCGCCGCGCAGGTACGGCCCGACCAGCGACAGCACCTGGAAGCAGCCGCGCGCGAGCGCATCGGACATCGCCTGCTGTGCGGTGTAGTTGCGCGGATTGCGCACGTATTCGTACGACAGCCAATAGGTGGCGACCACCACCATGTTGGTGGCCATCGCGTCGATCTGGGCGTCGGACGCCTCCAGCGACTGCTCGCTGCGCAGGTCGAGGCACAGCTGCCTGGCCACCTTGATCTTGTGCGCGAGGATCAGCTTGAAGTGCAGCTCGAGCTTGCGGTTGCGCGACAGCAGGTCGTTCAGGTCGCGGTAGAAGAAGCGGTAGCGCCAGATCAGCTCGAACATCAGGTGCAGGTACAGCCAGACGTCTTCGATGTTCGAGCGGCGCGAATCGGGCACCGTCAGGATGCGCTCGATCTCCGCTTCGAACTGGACGAAGATCGAGTTGACGATGTCGTCCTTGTTGCGGAAGTGATAGTAGAGGTTGCCCGGCGAAATATTCATCTCTTCGGCGATCACGGTGGTCGTGATGTTCGGCTCGCCAAACTCGTTAAACAGCCGCAAAGACAATTCGAGGATGCGTTCGCGGGTGCGGCGTGGAGCTTTTTGGAGCATGGCTGGCGGTATGGGTTTCTCTCCTCCCAGCATACCACCGAATCCCTCGCCGAATTACTTCGTTGCCGGCTTGGGCGCTGCGGCTTTCCTGGCGCGCGCCTTGGGCGCCGCCGGCGCCTGCCGGCCGGACAGCTCGGCCAGCGCCGTGGCCAGTTGCTCGACCTGCCGGCTCAACGCGTCGATATCGCCGCGGGTCGGCACCCCGAGCGCGCCGAGCGCGCGCACGACCCGCTCTTCGAATACCTGTTCCAGCTTGTCCCACGAGCCGGACGCCTTCGACACCGTGTCGGTCATGGCGGACATCCGCTCGCCGCCGATCGCGCGGGTGCGCTGTTGCAGGGCGGTGCCTTCCTCGACCAGCTTGTCGAACACGCGGCCGCCCTCCTCCTGCGCCTTGGCGAAGGCGCCCAGGCCGGCTTGCCAGATCTGGTGGGCCGAGGCGCGCACCGCATCGGCCAGCTGCTGGTCCTGGTCCGTCGCCGATGCCTTCATTTTCTTCGCCATGCTGTTCCCCCGCCGACTGTTCGATCGAACCATTTTAGATAGCAAAACTAGAGATAGGGTTCTAAAGCGGGGCGCCGGCGCGCAGGGCCTGCACGCGGAAGCCTGCGCGCAGGGCGGCGCGCAGCTCGGCGCCGTCCCAGGGCTTGGTGAAATAGCGGTCGATGTCGCCGCGCTCGAGGGCCTGGGTGATCGGCGCGAAATCGGCCAGCGCGGTGAGCATGATCCGGTAGCAGTCCGGGCGCAGCTGCCTGGCGCGCTCGAGGAAGGCGGTGCCGCTCATCAGCGGCATGCACTGGTCGCACATGATCACCTGCACCTGGTGGCGCGCCAGCAGTTCGATCCCCTCGGCCGCGCTGTGCGCCGCCAGGATCGCGTAGCCGTCCTGCGCCAGGAAGTCGGACAGCAGGTCGAGCATGAAGGCGTCGTCGTCGAGCAGCAGCAGGGTTTGCACGGGCGCCGGCCCGATGCCGCGCGCGCCGGGCAGGAATGGCGCGAGCTCGGCGACGAACTGCTCCGGCTCGATCGGCTTGGCCAGATAGCCGTCGAAGCCCGCTTGGATCAGGCGCTCGCGGTCGCCCACCATCGCCAGCGCGGTCACCGCCAGCACCGGGATATGGCCCACCTGCGGATCGCGCTTGAGCATGGCCACCACGCCGTAACCATCGAGCCTGGGCAGGTGGACGTCGCACAGGATCAGGTCCGGGCCGGCCTCGCGCGCCAGCGCCACCCCGCTCTCGCCGTCGAACGCCATCAGCGGCGTATGGCCGAACGCGGTCAGCAGATACGACATCAACTCCATGTTGGTCGGGTTGTCTTCGATGATAAGGATGCGTGCCGCCACCTGGAACCCTGAGGGTGCATATGAAGGCGCCAGCTTACCTCCTGGCCGGCGGTCTTGTCCACGCGGCTCAGCCGGCGCGCGCCCGCAGCGCCGCGATCTCCTGCATCACGCGCGCCAGCACGCGCCGGTTGCGCCCCATCGCCACGTGGCCGACGCCGCCAAGTTCGATGTTGCGGGCGCCGGCCAGGCAGCTCGAGGTCTGCGGCGAAATGATGTTGTCCTGGTGGGTGTAGATCGAGGTGACCAGCGCGCGGGTGGCGGCGCTTTCGGCGGCCGCCAGCGTACGCAGCCAGTCGCTTTCGAGGCCGTCGGCGGCGCCCGCGCGGCGCATCTGCGCGGCATTGCGGCCGACCCCGAAGCTGGCCAGGCAGGTGCCGTGGTGCGGGGTGCCGAGCGTGATCAGGCGCGCCAGGCGCGCCGCGCCATGCTGGCGCAGCCAGGCCCGCGCCACCAGCCCGCCCATGCTGTGGGCGACGATCACCAGCTTCGCCGCGCCCGCCTCGGCGCACAGCGTTTCCACCGCGCGCTGGACGCGCGGCGCGTAGTCGTCGATGTCGCAGGTGATCGGCTCGAGGTCGAGCGTGGCGTGGCTGATGCGGACGGCGTCGAGCAGCGGCGTCAGATGCGCCCAGTAGCCGCTGTTGCAGCCGTAACCATGCAGCAGCAGCACCGGCGGGCCGGGCGAATCGGGGTAGATCACCTGGCGCGGCGCCGCGCGCGGCATGGTCCACGACGATTGCAGCATGCTGGCGCCGAACTCCTCGCCGAACAGGCGCAGCCAGCCCCCGGCGCCGAGCCGGAACGCGGCCGGCGTATCGCTCGCGGAACGCGCGCTGAGATGGAAGTTGTTGGAGAAGATCAGCAGCCGCACCAGCACCACCGCGCCAACCCCGATCGCCAGCGCGGACCAGGCCGAGCCGACGCCAAGCCAGCGCCACGCCGCGGCCGCGATGGCCAGCGCGCCAACCGCCTGCAGCAGCAGCAGCCAGCGCAACATCAGGCGCGCGCTCATCGGCTAGGCCAGCGTCAGCGCCAGCCCGCTCGCCAGGCGCGCCGCGATGGCGTAGATCGACAGCTGCGGATTGGCGCCGATCGAGGTCGGGAACAGCGAGCCGTCATGCACCGACAGGTTGCGCACGCCGTGGTAGCGGCCGTCCTGCCGTACCACCCCGAGCCGCTCATCGGGCGACATGCCGCAGCCGCCCATCACGTGGGCCGACACCACGCGCGTGATGTGGACCTTGTACGGCAGCGCCGCGATGCCCTGCCTGGCCGCGCCCCAGCTGGTGTAGCGCTCGGCCAGTTCGTGTACCGGCTGGACCGATTTTGCGCCCGCGGCGAACTGGATCTCGGCCATCGACAGCAGCGCGCGCCGCACGCCGTCCCACATGAAGGGGCCGATCGGATAGTCCAGCAGCGGCGCGCCGTCGCCCTGCAAGGCCACGCTGCCGCCGCGCGACTCCGCATGAAAGCCGTCGCGCAGCAGCGCCAGCAAGGCGTGCACGTGCGGGAACTGCCGCATCATCTGCGCGTGTCCCTCGCCGAAGCCGGCCAGGGTCGTCGCCAGCAGCAGCGGATGCAGCGGCGGCGCTTCCAGCTTGTAGCCGACCGGGCCGTCGATCGGCGCGCTGTCGAGGAAGTGGTCCGAATAGATCGATTGGGGCGCGCCGGCGTAGCCGTCGACGCGCTGGTCGAACAGCGCGCCCGAGACCACGGTCGGGTGCAGGAAGGTGCGCCCGCCGAGCAGGCCGTGCGGGTTCGGCGCGTTCGAGCGCAGCAGCAAGGCGGGCGAGTTGATCGCGCCGCCGGCCACCACGAAGTGCTTCGCGCGCAGGATCAAGGTGTGGCCGTTCGGGGCCAGCCCGTCGGCGCCCAGCGCATCGCACAGCAGGTGCTCGACCGCATCGCCCTTGAACACCAGCTTGCGCGCACGCGCGCGCGTGACCAGCGTGGCGTGGTGGTCCAGCGCCGAGGGGATGGTCGTCACCAGCATCGACTGCTTGGCGTTGGTCGGGCAGCCCATGCCGCAATAGCCGAGGTTCCAGCAGCCCTTCACGTTGCGCGCGATGGCGCCGGTGGGAATCCCGAGCTTGGCCGCGCCGCGCCGCAGCAGGTCGTTGTTCTCGTTGGGCGCGGTCGGCCAGGGAGCGATGCCGAGGCGCTGTTCCATCCGGTCGAACCACGGCGCCAGCGCGGCCGGGGTGTAGTCGCCCAGCCCGAAATGCTTCTGCCAGTAGGCCAGCGTGCCGTGCGGGGTGCGAAAGCTCGAGGTCCAGTTGACGGTGGTCGACCCGCCCACGGTGCGGCCCTGCAGGATATTGATGGCCTTGTCGCGCGTCTTGCGCGCGGCCGACTCCTGGTACAGGGCCGGATAGGCCTCGGCCTCGCGCATCTTGAAGTCCTTCGAGGACTTCAGCGCGCCCTCCTCGACGATCACCACCTTGAAGCCGGCCAGCGCCAGGATCTCGGCGCTGACGCCGCCGCCGGCGCCGCTGCCGACGATGACGACGTCGGCCTCGATGGTGCGGCCGGCCTGCAGCGCGGCGCCGTCGATCACGTCCCAGCCGCGCGCGAGGCCGGCCTGGATCGGGTCGGGGATGGCGCCGTTCATGCGGTCAGTTCCAGCGGGCCGGGGTAAGCGATCGCCGCCCAGGCCGAGGGATCGGCGTACCAGGCGCCCAGCACCAGGTCGTGCAGCGCGTGATAGGCGACCTGCAGCATCGCGAAGCGGTGCAGCCGCCAGCCCTGCAGGAAGGCGCCAACCTGTTCCGTGCCGGCGCCGGCCCAGCCGTTCGGCACGCCCGCCAGGAAGCGCCGCGCCGGCGCCAGCGCGAGCAGGCCGAACAGGTCCTGGATTTCTTTCTGGGTCGCCAGCGGCAGGCCGAGGATGGCCTGGTGCACCCGTCCGGTGGCGAGCGCGATCGCCGCGCCGCGGGCGGCGCGCTCCTGCGGCAGCACCCCGGCCAGCATGGCCGGCACGATGGCGTCAAGCGCGGCGCGCGCCTCGCCGTCGAGCACGAAGCGGCTCGGCTGCGCCGCCCCATACGCGAACCGGTAAATGCCGCCGCCGACGGCCAGCGCCAGCGCCGCCAGTGCGCCCGTTTTCAGGAATCCCCTGCGTGACAACGCCATCTCGATCGTCCCGTGCTGTTTTTTTGCCAGTGTACGCGAAAGCATCGCCCCCGCAACGCGGCTAAATAGAGGCTGCCGTCTAGCCCTTGGCCAGCTTCAGGATCTGGCGCGCGATCCCGCGCAGGATGTTCACTTCCTCGGTCTCGAGCTGGGTGCGGGCGAACAAGCGCTTCAGGCGCGGCATCAGTTTTTTCGGTTCGTCGGCGTCGAGGAAATCGATCGCCACCAGCGCCTGTTCGAGGTGGGCGTACATGCCGTCGATCTGCGCCAGGCTGGCCGACTCGCCGTGGAAGCCGACCCGGCCAGGCGAGGCCACCCCGGGCGCCGCGCCATCGGGTTCGGCCGCGACGCGGCACTCGTAGGCCAGCACTTGCGCCGCCTGCGCCAGGTTCAGCGACGAGTAGCCCGGATTGGCCGGGATGTTGATCAGGACATTGCATTGTTCGACGATGTGGTTCGGCAGGCCGAAGCGCTCGTTGCCGAAGATCAGCGCGGTGACCGCCTCCGGTTGCCCTTCCCGGTGGCCGGCGACATGGCCGGCGAACGCGCGCGGGCTCCACACCGGCGGCGAAAACTCGCGCAGCCGGGCCGATACCGCGGCGGCGAAGTTGCAGCCAGCCAGCGCGGCGCCGATGTCGCCGACGATGCGCGCGCCTTGCAATACATCCTGCGCGCCGCTGGCGAAGGCGATCGCCTCGGGGTCGGCCAGCGCGGCGGGAAAGCGCGGATTGACCAGTACCAGGTCGGAAAAACCCATGGTTTTCATGGCCCGCGCGACCGCGCCGATATTGCCGGCGCGGCTAGTTTCGACCAGCACGAAGCGGAGCCGATTGAAAACAGACGTGTTGATTTCGGGCTGGTTCATTTAAAATAGCGCTACCGCGCAGTTCGATCAGGTTTTTGTCAAGGGCATCCAGGCCCGCGATTCTAACCATTTCGCCGCCGCACCGCTCTTTAATTCACTCTTATTCATTATCGTTCACGGCGCCCGACAGCGCGGTGGCGTTAGCGTTTTTATATCGGAAGCTCACCATGCACCCAATGCTCAACACGGCGATCAAAGCCGCGCGCCGCGCCGCCACCGTCATCAATCGCGCCTCGTTCGACGTCGACCGGATCGCTGTTACGGAAAAACAACACAACGACTTCGTCACCGATGTCGACCAGGCGGCCGAGCAGGCCATCGTCGAAACGCTGCTCAAGGCGTATCCCGAGCATGCGATCCTCGCTGAAGAGTCCGGCGCTTCCGCCAACCTGAACGATGAGAGTGAATTCGCGTGGATCATCGACCCGATCGATGGCACCACCAACTTCATGCACGGCTACCCCAACTATTGCGTCTCGATCGCGCTGCAGCAGCGCGGCATCATCACCCAGGCGGTGATCTACGACCCGGTGCGCAACGACTTGTTTACCGCGTCGAAGGGCGCCGGCGCCTTCCTCAACGACAAGCGCATCCGCGTCACCAAGCACGACCGCATCGCCAACACCATCCTGTCCTCCGGCCACGCCGCCGGCCCGCGCGCGCTGGACGAATACATGCGCATGTACCAGATCATGGCCGAACGCAGCCAGGCGGTGCGCAACGGCGGTTCGGCCGCGCTGGACCTGGCCAACGTGGCGGCCGGGCGCAGCGACGGCTTCTATGAAAAAGGCCTGAAGCCGTGGGACATCGCCGCCGGCTCGCTGCTGGTGACCGAAGCCGGCGGCATCTGCGGCGAGTTCAACGGCGAATCGTCGTACCTGAACAAGGGCGACATCATCGCCGCCAGCCCGAAGATTTTCGGCCAGATGGTCACCTTGCTGTCGCCTTTCGCATAATCGCGTAAAATACCGCTCAGCAGGCGGCGCGACAACGCCCGCCGGTCGGCTGCACAAGCCGCACCGGAATTGCCCTGGCGAAACGAAATCTTTCCATTCGCCCGGGCTGTGCTTATACTGCAACATCGAGCGGCGCCTCTCCAGTGTGTCTGCCGCTTCGATTCTCTAATCCGATTGCCTGCCACTGGCGCCCTCAAGATTGTGGCGACGGGCCGATCCTCACCATAAAGCTACCATGTCCTTTTCCCAACTCGGCCTGTCCGATGCCATCGTTCGTGCCGTTACCGAACACGGCTACACCGTTCCGACCCCGATCCAGACCCAGGCCATTCCTGCCGTGCTCGCCGGCGGCGACCTGCTGGCGGGCGCCCAGACCGGCACCGGCAAGACCGCCGGTTTCACCCTGCCGATCCTGAACCGCCTGTCGACCGACAAGGTTGGCGCCGCGCTGACCAGCAAGACCTCGGTGCGCTCGGTGCGCGCCCTGATCCTGACCCCGACCCGCGAACTGGCGGCCCAGGTCGAGGAAAGCGTGCGCGTGTACGGCAAGTACACCAATTTGAACTCGACCGTGATTTTCGGCGGCGTCGGCATCAATCCGCAGATCAAGCAGCTCAAGCATGGGGTCGACATCCTGGTCGCCACGCCGGGCCGCCTGCTCGACCATATGGAACAGCGCACGGTCGACCTGTCGAAGGTCGAGATCCTGATCCTGGACGAAGCCGACCGCATGCTCGACATGGGCTTCATCCGCGACATCAAGAAAGTGCTGGCGGTACTGCCGCCGAAGCGCCAGAACCTGCTGTTCTCGGCCACCTTCTCGGAAGAGATCAAGGCGCTGGCCGATGGCCTGCTGAACAAGCCGGCGATGATCGAAGTTGCGCGTCGCAACTCGACGGTCGAAGTGATCGCCCAGAAGATCCACCCGGTCGACCGCGACAAGAAGCATCCGATGCTGGCGCACCTGATCAAGACCAACAACTGGACCCAGGTGCTGGTCTTCATGCGCACCAAGCACGGCGCCAACAAGCTGGTCGAGCAGTTGAATGCCGACGGCATCGGCGCGATGGCAATCCACGGCAACAAGAGCCAGTCGGCGCGCACCAAGGCGCTGTCCGAGTTCAAGGACGGCGCCTTGCAGGTGCTGGTCGCCACCGACATCGCCGCGCGCGGCATCGACATCGATCAGTTGCCGCACGTGGTCAACTACGACCTGCCGAACATTCCTGAAGACTATGTCCACCGGATCGGCCGTACCGGCCGTGCCGGCGCGACGGGCGAAGCGGTGTCGCTGGTCTGCGTGGACGAGCATGACATGCTGAAGGACATCGAAAAACTGATCAAGCAGACCTTGCCGCGCGAAGTGATTGCCGGTTTCGAGCCGGATCCGAATGCGCGTGCGCAGGCAATCCAGCTGCGCAGCGGTGCGCCGGGGCATGGCGGGCGCGGTGGTCGTTCCGGCGGCCAGGTCGTCAAGGTCGGCGGCGGCGGCGGGCGTGGCACGGCCAAGCCGCGCAGTGCCGGCGGCGGCCCCGCCGGCGGCGGTGGCGGCGCGCGCGGACCGCGTCCGGCGCCGCCGCACCGCTCCGGCGGCCGCGGCCGCTAAGCACCTCAAACCGGAGCCCGCTCCGGTTTTTTTTCGCCTGCACGGCGGGCCAGGCGGTTTTCACTTGACTGCGCAAGCCGCAGCGATATACTTGCGCAATCAAGTACCTGTGAAATAAGAGTCAAATCATGATCACCTCGCCACCCTCCGCTTCGACCGATTTCTGCCTGCGCCTGGCGCGCGCCCACGCGGTGCTGATCCGCCGCTTCGACAGCGCACTCGGCAACCACCACGGGATCAGCTTCGGCGACTTCCAGGTGCTGAACCACCTGAGCCGGGCCCCCGGCGGCCGCCTGCGCCGGGTCGACCTGGCCGAACGCCTCGGCCTGACCGCCTCGGGCGTGACGCGCACCCTGATGCCGCTGGAGAAGATCGGCCTGGTCACGCGCCAGCACGACCCGCGCGACGCCCGCGTCGGCTTCGCCGCGGTCACGCCGACCGGCGAGGAGCTGCTGGCCAACGCCACCGTTACAACCGACCTGGTCAGCAGCGACCTGCTGAAGACGGTCGATCCGGACCAGCTGGCCGCGATGGCGGCCCTGTTCATGCAACTGGCCGGCATCACCGCCTCGACCGGCTGAACGCAAGCGCACGCGATGCTGGGGCGCACCATGAGCATCTTCATGGTCGTCCTGATGGGACTGGCGCCGCTGGCGTTCGCGCTGGCGCCGATGCGCGTGATGAACGATCCGAAATCGGCTACGATACCGGAATCGCCTCCAGCCACCTGAAAAATGCCGAAATTTGCAGCCAACCTGAGCATGATGTTCGGGGAATCGACGTTCATCGATCGCTTCGCCGCCGCCCGCGCGGCCAACTTCGACGCGGTCGAGTTCCTGTTCCCGTACGCCTTCGAGGCTGAGCAGATCGCGCAGCGCCTGGCGCGCTACCGGTTGCAGCTGGTGCTGTTCAACCTGCCCGCCGGCGACTGGGCCGCCGGCGAGCGCGGCATCGCCTGCGATCCGCGCCGGGTCGCCGAATTCCAGGACAGCGTGGAGCTCGCGCTCGACTACGCCGGCGAACTGGGCGTGCGCCAGCTGCACTGCCTGGCCGGCAAGGTGCCGCCCAACGTGCCGCGCGAACGCGCCCACGAGGTCTACACCGGCAACCTGAAGTTCGCCGCCGCCGCCTGCGGCGCGCACGGGCTGCGCTTGCTGATCGAGCCGATCAATACCTTCGACATTCCCGGCTACTTCCTCAGCGGCACCCGCCAGGCGCAGGACATCATCGCCGAATGCGGCGCCGACAACCTGTTCCTGCAATACGACATCTATCACATGCAGCGCATGGAAGGCGAACTGGCCAACACCATCCGCGCCAACCTGGCGCGCATCGGCCACATCCAGCTGGCCGACAACCCGGGACGGCATGAGCCGGGCACCGGCGAAATCAACTATCCGTTCCTGTTCGGCCTGCTCGACGAACTCGGCTACGAAGGCTGGATCGGCTGCGAGTATATTCCCAGCGGCGCCACCGGCGCCAGCCTGGCCTGGCGCGACCAGTGGCTGGCGCGCCCTCACCCACAACAACCGAAGGAACAACCATGATCCAGGGCCTGCGCACCGTGGTGTACCCCGTCGCCGACCTCGCCGATGCCACCGCATGGTATCGGCGCGTGCTCGAGCGCGATCCGTATTTCGAGGAAGCGTTCTACGTCGGCTTCGAAGTCGGCGGCTTCGAGCTGGGACTGATTCCGGACGGCGTCCCTGGCGCCGCCGGCGCCACCGCGTTCTGGGGCACGGCCGACATCGTGGCCGAAGTCAACCGCATCGTCGGCCTCGGCGCGGCGATCGAGTCGCCCGTCACCGAGGTCGGCGGCGGGATCAGCGTCGCCTCGCTGAAAGACCCGTACGGCAACCTGTTCGGGGTGATCCAGAACCCTCACTTCGACCTCGCCAAGGTCGGCTGAACTTGACATCGAGCAAGATGCAGTTGGGATAGACGGGCAAGAATACACCCTTCCGGCGCGCCCCCTGGCGCGGCCAGAAAGGACCCATGAGCTCCCGTCGCCCTGTTCTCGCCTTGTTCGCACTGTGCTCCTGCCTGCTGCTCGGCGGTTGCGCCACGACCGCCATCAGCCTGCGGGAAGTGCGCGAGTTCGCCGACCAGTCCGCCAAGCTGGGCGGCTACTCCGAGCTGTCGACCCGCTTTCGCGACACCTACGCGCGCGAGCGGCTCTACCTGTCCCCGCCGGCCGAACGGATCGGCAAGGAAACCGACGCCAGGCGGCGCGCGGTGTACGACGATTTCGTCAGCGCCCAGAAGGCGGTGGTGCTGTACCTGCAGACCCTGAGCCTGCTGGCCGGCGACGCGCGCTACGACCTGACCGAAAAACTCGACGACCTCGGCAACGGCATCAAGGCCAATGCCGACAGCGGGCTCGAGCAGCGTCATGCGCTCGCCTACACCGGCCTGACGCGCATGCTGACCCGGGTGATCGCTTCCGGCTACCAGGGCCGCAGCGTGGAAACCATGGTGCGCGACGGCGACCGCGACCTGCAGACCTTGCTCGACGCGATGCTGACCCTGACCCGCCACTACGCCAAGACCAACGAGAACGAGAAGAAGACCATCCTCGGCATTTTCGACGTCGAGATCCCGTTCGCCAGCAAGCCGCAGGACCGGATGCTGGTCACGCTGGCCAAGGTGCATTACCTCAACAAGTCTGCCGAATACCGGATCCTCGACAAGCGCTACGCGCTGGCGCTGCAGGGGCTGACCAAGGTGTCGCTGGGCCACCAGAAGCTGCGCGAGAACCTGTCCGAGCTGCACGGCGGCGAAATCAGGAACATTCTGGCGAGCTACGTGCGCGACCTGCAAATGATCCGCTCCGGTCTGAGCGGCAATTCGAACTGAACCGAGGCGCGCGATGAGCAAGGACACCGGGCACAACGGGCTGGCCAGCGTGGCGCAGATCGAAGCGCTGGCCGACCAGCTGTCGGCCTGCGCCGACCAGATCCATGCGCGCGTGATGAAGGATATCAAGTCGCACCGGGGACCGTTCAGCGACGCCGAACAGGCCACCGCGCGCGCACTGCTGGACGACGAAGTGCTGCTGCGCCAGCGCGCCAACAGCCTGTACGCGGACGCGGCCACCTACCTGGTCAAGACGCTCGGCAAACCGCAGGCGCAGGTGATCGAGCTCACCGCGGCGGCGGCCGAAAAGATCCGCAAGATCGCCATGATCGGCGACGCGGTCGGGCTGGTGGGCGGGCTGCTGTCGCTGGCCGGGGCGGCCGCGACCGGGCAGGCGGCGCCGATCCTGGCCGCGCTCGACAAGATCCGCACCCAGATCAAGGCGCTGCGGGCGGACATGCCGAAGGAGCCGCCCGTCAACCCGGCCTGAAGAGCCATCCCGGCCAGGCCGCCGCCTTGCGTCGCGCCCGCCAGCGCACGCGCCCGATCAGCCATAGCGTGCGCCCATGTTCATCGCGGCCCGATCGCGCTACACTTGTGACAGCCAAGTCACCGGCTTGGCGTGCCATCCCAATCGGTCTTGAAAGGTGTTCCCAATGAACGGCCTTGACCAGGAGCAATTTGCGCTCCTGAAATCGATGCTCGAACAGCGCCGTGACGCGCTGGCAGGGCATGGCGACGCCGACCTCGCGGCAGGGCGCGACTTGCCGGTGCAGGAAGTCGAAACCTCCCCCGCCGACAAGGCCACCGTGCGCCTGCTCAACGACCTGGCGCTCGAGGCGGCCGGCCACAACGTGGCCCAGATGCTGATCCTGAAGCACGCGCTGGCCAAATTCGACGACGGCAGTTACGGCGAATGCGAGGAATGCGGCAATCCGATCGGCTTCTCGCGCCTGCAGGCGCGGCCGGAAGCGCGCCTGTGCATCACCTGCCAGACCCGTGCCGAAAAGCGTTAGCTCATGTGCTGGCCGCCGTTGATCGCGATGTTGGCGCCGGTGACGAACGCCGCCTCTTCGGACGCCAGGTAGGCCACCAGCGCGGCCACCTCGGACGGCTCGCCCAGCCGGCCCAGCGGAATCTGCGGCAATATCCTGGAATGCAGGATCTCGCTCGGCACCTGCCTGACCATGTTGGTATTCAGGTAGCCCGGCGACACCGTGTTCACGGTAATCCCGAGGCGCGCCACTTCCAGCGCCAGTGCCTTGGTGAAGCCGTGCATGCCTGCCTTGGCCGCCGCATAGTTGACCTGCCCGAACGCGCCCTGCTGCGCATTCACCGACGAGATATTGATGATTCGCCCCCAGCGCTGCGCCGTCATCGGCTCGAGCGCCTGCCGGGTCATGTTGAATACGCTGTCGAGGTTGGTGCGCATCACGCTGACCCAGTCGTCGTGCGACATCTTGCGCAAGCTGCAGTCGCGCGCGATGCCGGCATTGTTGACCAGCAGATCGAGCCGGCCCATCTCGGCCAGCAGCTTTTGCATCATCCACTCGCTGTCGGCAAAGTTGGCCACGTCCACCTTGTAGGCGTTGAAGCGGTACCCCTCGTCGCGCTGGGCGCCCAGCCAGCCCTCCGGACTCGGATTGCCCGGCGAGCAGGTCGTCGCCACCTGGAATCCGGCCGCATCGAGCCGCCTGCACAGGGCCGTCCCCAGCCCGCCCATCCCCCCGGTCACCAGCGCTACCTTGAGCTGTTCCATGCCACGCCCCGCCTTCCATAAGTTGTCCGATCCACACCGCGACCGCGGCGTGAAGGATCAAGTCTAGGAGGGCTAACGAGCGGCAATATTGAGAAATATCAAAGCCGATGTCGAGAAGTAAATATTCGGTGCGGGTCAGCTTCCCGGCGCCAGGCCAGGGCGCGCGGGATCCCCGCGCGCCCTGGCACCATGCAGTGCTAGGGAATGATCCGCGGCACGCTGAGCGGATCGAAGTCGACCCAGTCGCCATCGACGATGCTGCCTTCGGCCCGTTCGATATGGTGGGCGCCCAGGTCGCGCAACACGTCCAGCGCGCGGCTTTCCTGCGCCGCATCGTCGATCGCCACCGCCAGCAGCATGCCGGGCTTGCGCGGCTCGAACAGGTTGTCGTTGTCGTCGCCCTGCTCCGCCTCGCCGCCTTCCTTCATCTTCGACAGGCTGAACAGCGAACCGACGTGGGCGCCGACCAGCCCGCCCACGATCGGTCCGACCGGCCCGGTAATCACCGAAGTGGCGGCGCCGATCGCCAGGCCGACCGCGCCCCCTGCCGCCGCGCCTTCCAGCACCCCGATCGGGGTTTCCTTGGCGCCCGGCGACTGCAAGTTGTCGCCGCCGATCGGGGTCAGGTCGTGCTGCCCGGGCTGGTTGACGAAGAAGCCGCTGATGCGCTCGTCCGGGAAGCCGGCGCCGACCAATTCGGCATGGGCCCGGTCGACCTCGTCCTGGAGTTGAAAATGACCTGCGATAATCGTGGACATGCTGTATTCCTCCCGCATTGGTGATATTGCAAGCATGCGCCGCGCGGCCGTCGCTCACTGTTCGACAGCGCACATAACCGGCCGATAGCGCCTGCGCTAGCGCCAATGGCCGTATCGGCCATCGTCCGCGGCGGGCTCGGGCTCGGGGGCGGCCCGCCATGCGCGCGGATCGACCCGGTAGTATTTCTCGAACTCGGCAAACAGCGCCGGATGGCGTTCGGCCATCTGGTGCGGCTTCTCGAAGAATGTCTCGGTGGCGACCGCGAAGAACTCGGCCGGGCTGGTCGCCCCATAATGGTCGAGCACGCTTTCCTGGCGCACCATCGCGTCATGCCGCAGGTTGGCGAAGTCGCGCGACAGCACCGCCGCCCAGTCGCGGTAGCGCGACTGGCTGCCCAGGTAAGGCGCGCCGTTGTTGCTGCCCGATTCGCTGTCGAGCTGGTGGGCGAACTCGTGCAGCACCACGTTCTGGCCGTCGCTCCAGTCGTGCGCGCCGCGCCGCACGTGATCCCACGACAGCACAACCCGGCCGTCGCCCCAGGATTCGCCCAGCAGGTCCTGGCGCGAGGGGGTGACCACCCCTGCCTCGTCGACGTCGTTGCGCGGCACCAGGAAGGCGCTCGGATACACCAGCACCGCGTGCAGCCCCGGATAGACCCGGCTCGGGCGGTTCAGCAGCAGCAGGCAGGCCTGGCCGGCAATCGTCACGCGCATCTCGTCGTCGATCTCGAGCCCCGCGCAGCCGACGAATTTTTTCTGATGCAAGAATTGCTGCACCAGCTTGTGCAACTGCTCCTGCAGCGGCCCCGGCATGTGCGAATAGCTGGGAATGTTGCGCCTGAGGATGGCAATGAAAGCGGCCGGCATCGGCCGCCGGAGCGAGCGTTTCAGGCGCCAGCCGGGCGCCAGCAACGCCAGCGCGATCGCCAGGATTGCAACGCCGCTCCAGATCAGCGCTTGCATGGACGGTTCCCTGGCATGGTGGTTCCTTTTGGTAAGCGAAGAATTTTCAAGGCGCGGCTTCCCGCACCGCAGCAAGTGGGGATAGTTATTCGCTTTTCAATTGGGAGGGTAAACTGAAACGGCGCCGGAGGCGGCGCGGGAACGGCGAAACAGGAAACGGGGCCGGACTGGGCCGGCCCCGGAATTGCTCAGGCGTGGTCCTTGCTGGCGGACGGCGCCGCGCCGAACAGGGCCGCCACCAGCGGATCGCGCGCCACCGGGCTGCGGTTGACCCGGATTGCGTAGTGGGTGTCGTCGGCCAGGATGTGGAAGTGGCGGCCGGTGCCGGCCATGCTCTGCTCGCGCAGGCCCGGACGCTCCTTGCGCGGGGCGGCGCCTTCGCGCTTGGGCTGGACGATGGCGGCCAGGAAGGCCTTGACCCGGTCCGGATCGGGCGAAATCTGGTACACCGCCTTGCCGAGGTAGGTCGCGGTGCCTTCGATATAGCGCGCCAGCTCGATCACGCCCGCTTCGCGCAGGTCGCGGATGTATTTGCGCGCGCCCGACGGCGAAAATTTCAGGAACCAGGCGATCTCGTCGGCCAGCATTTCGTGGGTGGACAGCTCGCCGATCAGCTTTTGCATGTTTTCAATGCGGCGCTGGGTGGCCGAGGTCGAGCGAACCCGCTCGATCGGCGCCATCGAGATCGGGGCGCGCTCGGCAGGCTGAGGCGCGAGGCGCTCGATCAGTGTCGAATTGCCTGAATTGTGCATTGCGCCCAAGTCGCCTTGCGCTGCTTTGTGGTGTGTAGGTGCATGCATTTTCGAGTACTCCATGAAAGAGATAATCATTGGTCCGGATCGCCTTTGTCGTTTGACCGGCACGACAAGATTGCGGTTCCCAGTAGCTTGATGCCAGATTGCCTGTGTCATGGACAGTGGTCTGTGCGCCATCGAACATTTCCGGAAATTCAATTTGCGATCGCTTTCAAAACTCCTTGCGGCACTGTGCGTTGGCGTACAGATCAGGCGTAAGTACTTGTTTATGCTGGGGCCGTTCGCGTGAA
>CXWL01003263.1_pt1 | contig 95684 bp, 95 predicted proteins | sample 590931 | NCBI WGS metagenome assembly CXWL01 (sample SAMEA3498368, study PRJEB10139) | groundwater metagenome | biome: water well; material: biofilm material | place: Germany | collected 2015-04-27 | reverse complement strand
GCGGAAGGGTCGGCGCCCGCGGGCACCGCGCTCGCGAGCTGCGCTGATGCGGCGGGGTCGAGCCGATAGCGCCAGATCGATTGTGGGCTGGCGATCTGGCGCAGCGGGCGGTTGCTTAAGACCGCGAAAAACGAAGGCGCTTCGCTGAAGCGCACTGGGCTGGTGTTGACCCAGAGCCCAAACACGCGCCGCTTGCGCATCACCGTGGCCGGCGCTGTCGGCCCGCGCACGACGACGACGATGTCGCCGCGCCCGCGCCGGTCCGGGTTGACGCCGAACACGGTCACGAACGAGCCGCGATAGTCCGAGCTGACGGTGATCTGCTCTTGCACCACGGCCGCCGGCAGATCGGAGGCCACATCCCCCGGCGCTTGCGCATGCGCCGGCGCACTCGCCAGCGCAAATGCAAGAACCGCAAGCAGGCGCTTCATCACCACAGCCCTCCGCCGAGTACGTAATGCTCGTTTGGCTGCAGCACCAGATCCCACAAGAATTTCAAGCTCGCCGCCACCAGCACGGCGCCGAGCAGCGCGCGCAAATGCTCGCTCTTGAGGCCCGCGCCCAAACGCACGCCAAGCTGAGCGCCGACGACGCCGCCAAGCATTAACAGCGCCGCAAGCACGAGATCCACGGTGTGGGTCGCCGAAGATTGCATTACCACTATCAGCGAAGCCACGATCAGCACTTGAAACAACGACGTGCCGATGACAACGTTTGTCGGCATGCGCAGCAGATAGATCATCGCCGGGATCAGGATGAAGCCCCCGCCCACGCCCATGATCGCAGCCAAGGCGCCGACGCCAAATCCCAGCAGCAGCGGCGGGATCACGCTGATGTAAAGCCCTGAGCGGGGAAAACGCAGCCGGAAGGGAAGGTTGTGCGCCAATGAACGGATTGGCCGGCGCAGGATGGTGACACCCTTCATCGCCCGCCCGCGGATCACAGCGATGCTCTCCGCCAGCATCAGCACGCCGACACCAGCTAGAAGGATGAGGTAGAGCAACGAGATGATGAGATCCAGCTGACCTAAATGCAGCAGCCGCTGAAACAGCCACACCCCGCCAGCGCTGCCGAGAATGCCGCCGATGGACAACAACATGCCCATGCGCCAATCAACCGCTTTGCGGCGCGTCTGCGCCAGGATGCCGGAGAATGACGTCGCGGCGATCTGGCTGGCGCCGGTTGCGACCGCCACCGGGGCGGGCACGCCCATGATGATCAGCGCGGGCGTCATGATGAAACCGCCGCCGACGCCCACGAGCCCCGACACGAACCCGATGGCGCCGCTCACCAATAGGACGAGCAGCACGTTCACCGGCATTTCGGCGATCGGCAAATAGATCAATTGTCCCGCTCTGAACCTTGCGCGGAAGCGCTTGCCCGAAGTCCTTATGGGCAGCCTCGCAAACAGAGGCAATGGCCTTGGCGCGCTTTGCTGCGACGTGTGAATTAGGTTCCGGTGCGCGCGTAGGTGCGCTGTCCAAACTCACCGTTTGCAAGGGCGCTGGAGGCGCGCGGCCGGAACGCTTGGGAACGCGCCCGCGCCTGCGCCGCCTGCGGCGCTGCGAGCTGCGCTTCGAGCGAGGTAGCGCGTGCGCTTGCGTCTTGATCGCCTTGCCGGGCGGCGACAAGGAACCAGAACAGCGCTTCAGAGGCGCTCGCGTTTACGCCGCGCCCCTGTTGGTAGAGGACGCCCAGATTGTACTGGCTGTCGGCGACGCCGAGTTCGGCGGCCTGGCGGAACCAGCGGAACGCGGCTGCCTCGTCAAGCGGCGCACCCTCGCCGCGAGCGAAGTACACGCCCAAATCGTGCATGGCGCGGCGATTGCCAGCGGCCGCAGCGCGCTCTGTCCATTGACGCGCTATGGCAAGATCAGTCGGAACGCCCTCGCCGCGCTCGTAGAGCTTGGCAAGGCGGTATTGCGCCATGGCGAAACCGCGGTCGGCGGCGCGCCGAAGCAGGCTGACGCCCTCCGGCGTGCGGCCGGCGGCAAGACGCTGCAGCGCCAGTTCGTATTGCGCGGTGAGGTCGCCCGATTGCGCGGCCTGTTCAAGCGATGCGTTGCGCGGCGCCAATGGGCCGGCGACGACGCTGGACGGCGCTACGGCGCCATTTTCGGCAATCGGCGCACCTTCAGCGGGCGCTTGCGCGAATGGATCCGCCGGGGGCGCTTCAAACGAGGCGTTTGGATCGGCGGCTGGCGCGGGCGCAGCTGCGGGCGTGGCTTCCAGCCGCGGCGTGGGCGCTTCAGCTTGTCCGTTAAGGTACCACGCGCCGCCAACCATCAGCGCGGTGATGACGGTTGCGGCGCCCCAGAGCACAATACGGCTTGATCCGCGCAGGCTGAGCCTTGGCGCGGGCGGCGCATCTGGACGATTCTTGGGAGCAGGCGTCTTAGGCGCCGATTGCGCTTGGGCGGCTTTGCGCGCGTTGGCGAGATAGTCGAACTTGCCTGGCGGTTGGGGCGGTTCGTCGAAGTGAAGTATTGGTTCAGGCAACAGGTCTGGCGCGCTTTGTGGCTCTGGCGGCAGGAGAGCAGTGTCGACGGCGGCTTGCGTTTCGTCCGGCGCCCAAAACGCATCGCCGTTCTCGGGCGCCGCTGCAAGCGGCTCGTCGCCCTCTTCGTCGTCGATGAGCAAATCGTCGTCAGATCCAAACGGTTTAAACTCAGGACTAACCGCAAGCTCTGCCGTGGCCGGCACCTCGGTTTCTTCGTCGAAATAGATATCGTCAACGTCGGCGACGTCGTCGTCGAAATCCAAGGGCGCACGCGGCGGCGCTGAGATTGGCCCCGCGCGCACGGGCTGGGCCGCTTCCATGGGCGACACGTATTCTTCGGGCTCGCCGAAATCGACGAAATCGTTGCGGCGGCGCGAAGGTGTGGGAATGGCGTCAACCTCCACGTCTGGATCGCGCGCGCTCTCGTAGCGCTCCAGCTTGGAAGCGACGCTCGACATCGCTTTCTGCACGGGCGCAATGGCTTCGGCGGAGTGCTCTTCCACTTCCGCGAGGCGCTGCATGATCGAGCCGATCGCTTCGGCAACGCGTGCGCCTGCGCGCTCTTCGCTGTCGAGCATGCGTTCGCCCAAATCGCGCGCCAGAATTTCCTGGCGCTGATTAAAGCGTTCGGCCATGCGCGCGACCTGCTCGCCAACCTGCTCGATCGCTTGCGCGCTGCGGCCTTCCACGGCGCCGACGCGATCCTCAAGGCGCTCGGAGAGGCGCCCAACTTCAAGGCCCATGCGGTCAAAAGCCGCCGCTTCACGGCGTTCGATGTCGTCGAAGCGCTGTTCCAGGGTTGTGCCCATGCGCGAGAGCTCTTCGCGCACCGCAGAAGCCGCCGCGTCATCGTTGCGGGCTTCCACCGCGCGCAAGCGCTTGTCGACGGTTTCCGACATGCGGCGGATCTCAAGCGAGATCGCTTCAATGGTTTGTGCTTGCCTGCGTTCGGCGGCGGCAAGACGGCGGTTAACGTCGGCCAGTGCGCCTTCAAGGCCTTCGCCATGCTGCCCTTCGAGCGCCGCCTGCAATTGGCCCGCGAGTTCAGTACGAGCCTCGCCCACCATCTGGTGCACGGATTGCGCCATGGTGTCCAAGCGCTGTTCAAGCATTGCCCGAACCGCTTCGGTTTCCTGTACCGCGCCTGCCTGCTCAACGCGCGCGCCAAGTGAAGAGACGGTTTCTTCCAATGTGCGGATGGCGGTGTTGGCAGTGGATTCGGTCTCGGCAATGCGCTCGGCCAGGCGCTGCAGGGCTTGGTCGAGAGTTCTGACGGCGCCATCGACTTCTTGGAATTTTGGATTGACGCCTTCGACATCAGCGAGGCGGCGCTCAAACGCCGCCATCGCTTCGTTCACCGGACTGGATTCAGTTTTGGTTTCAAGCGAGGCGAGGCGTTCGGCGATGTCCTGCTGCTGTTGGCGCACGTCAGAGAGGTCGATCGCGACCGTAACGCCGGAGCTGTCCTCAACTTGCTTGACGCGCGCCGCCAAGGTGAGCTGTGCGTTGCGTAAATCGGCGATAGCGGCGCCAGCGGCCTGACGCAGCCCCGCCGTCGACTCGCGTGAGCCCGCCTCGGCGCGCTCAATACGCGCAATCAATCCGGCCTGATCGGCCTTGAGGGAGTCAATTAGGCCAACGCGCTTTGCGATTTCGCCTTCGAGTCGCAGCACTTCTTCAAGCAAGGCTTCGCGCGCGCCGCGCGTTTCTTGTGCAGTCTCCGCGCGCACGTCCTCGATAGCAGTTTCAACGGCGCGGCGTGTCGAGGTTTCGGTTTCAGCGAGGCGTTCGCTCATCCGCTGTTGCAAGTGGCGCAGTTCAGCGACGGCGTCGGCGGAGGCTTCCGCTGCTTGACGCGCCGCTTCTTCAGCCACAGCGCGCGCTTCGGCCAAGGTCTGCGAGAGCGCGCTGTCGCGCTGTTCCATTTCGGTTGTCAGAAACGAGGCGGCGGCTTCCGCGCGCCGTGCGACTTCCTCGGCGAGGGCGACCTGCGTTTCCAAGCGCTCCTTGACGCCGAATAGTTCAGACTTTGCACTATCGAGCGCACGGCGGCTTTCGACGCTTTCATGTTCTGCGCGTTCAAGCCGGCCACCCAGCGTTTCGCCGGCCATCTGGAAGTGTTCGAGCGCTTCGGCGACGCGTTCGGCGCTTTCGCCTGACACCGCTTCGGCGTCTTCCACGCGTGCGGCAAGGCCAAGGACCGAGCGATCAATCGTGGAGACCGCGCGGTCGAGGCCGGTGACGGCGAGTTGCGTGCGTCGCTCAATCGACTCGATGCGCTGCGCCAGCCGCGCTGGATCGCCGCCGCGCGACAGTGTTGTTGGGCCGCTCAAATGCCAATCGTCTTCGTCGCCGTCGAAAGATGTCGCCGCGCCAAAGCGTGCGTTGCGTGTACGCATGCCGATTTGAGCCTGAGCCGGCGTCGGTGCGCTGGGCGCTTGATTGGCCAGCGCAAAATTCAAATATTCACCGAGGCTCATGCCTTGGCGGGCCGCCGCTTCGCGCGCCGCTTCCCGCACTTTGGGATCAATGCCCTTTACGCTCCAGCTTTGCGCGCCGCTCATGTTCGCCCTCGCCGCGTTCGAACAGCGTTATGTAACGCTGCTCACGCCCAACCCCGGGGCGAATCCGAAGATTCGAGAATCGCCCTGACTTTGCAGTGTCGATCAAAGGCGGCCTCATGTTAATGGGCGGTAAAATGGTGAATGCGGAAGTAACCATGCGTGTCGCGCCGAGCACATGTGAATGTTTCGAGCGTGCAATGTGTTGCGTTTGTATTCGCGTCGCTTGAAATCGGCGCTGCGCGTCATCTTGCGATGCGCTGTTGGGTGCGAAACAATCCCTGTATTCTCCCGTGCTCGACGACCGGCGTCGAAGAGGTCACTTGTCTAGCGCCAGGGCCTAAGTGGTATTATGTTGCCGCAATTCATGCATGCTGACGGTCCAAATTCGTGACGCCTACGTCAACTTGTCGTTGACCTAGGCGTCAACGGCAAGTTAGACGGTCCCTGTGATCGCACGGCGAGCGGGGTACTCAACTGATGTCCAAGGAACGCACCTACACCATTTCGCAATTGGCGCGGGAGTTCGCGGTGACGCCGCGGGCGCTGCGTTTTTACGAGGACAAGGGCCTGTTGATGCCCCGGCGCGAGGGCATGAACCGGGTCTATTCACACAGGGATCGCGCGAAACTGCAGCTGATCTTGCGCGGCAAGCGCGTTGGCCTTTCGCTGATCGAGATCAAGGAAATTCTCGACCTCTACAAAGTCGATCAACGCGCGCAGGCGCAAATCGCGTTGAAGCGTTTCAAGGGCCGCATCGTCGCACTCGAAGCGCAGCGCGAAGATGTCGATGAGGCGATCAAGATATTGCACGAGAGCGTACGTCAATTTGAAGAATTCTTGTCAAAACCCGCGGCGCCCGCCGCCCTCGGCGCCGCGCGCGCCTTTGAGCAAGAAGCCAAGAAGCGTCTCGAAGACGCGCATTGAGAAAGGGGAGTAGGGAGCGGGGAGTAGGGAGTAGAAGTCTCCGTCATTCCGGGGCGCCGCGCAGTGGCGAACCCGGAACCCAGGAGATCACAAGAGCGAACGCGTCTGCCCCTGGGTTCCGGGTCTCGCTTCGCGATCCCGGAATGACGAAACCTGATGTTCAATAACTAAAAAAACGCCGCCAACGGAGCAGCCGATGCCCAGCTACACCGCCCCCTTGCGTGAATACAGCTTTCTCCTGAAGGACGTGCTCGACGTCGGGCGCTATTCCAATCTCGCGCATTTCGCGGACGCGCCGATGGATTTGATCGAGCAAGTGCTCGGCGAGGGCGCGAAGTTTTGCGAAGGCGTTTTGGCGCCGCTGAACAAGGTCGGCGATGAGCATGGTTGCGTGCGCCATGCCGATGGCTCGGTGACGACGCCGCCCGGATTTAAGCAAGCCTACAAGCAATTGGTCGATGCGGGCTGGCCGTCGCTATCGAGCGATCCCGTTTATGGCGGCCAAGGCATGCCCCATGTGGTGGCGTTGGCGTGGATGGAGATGGTCGCATCAGCCAACATGGCGTTCGGGATGTATCCGGGGCTCAGCCACGGCGCCTACGAAGCCATCCACCAGCACGGTAGCGACGAACTCAAGCAAAAATATCTGCCCAAGCTGGTCACCGGCGAGTGGACCGGCACGATGAATCTCACCGAGCCCCATTGCGGCACGGATTTGGGCATGCTGCGCACCAAGGCGATCCCGCAAGCCGACGGCAGCTATCGGCTCAGCGGCCAGAAGATTTTCATCTCCGCTGGCGAGCATGATCTCGCGTCAAACATCATCCATCTGGTGATCGCGCGCATCGAAGGCGCGCCCGCCGGCACCAAGGGCATCTCGCTGTTCATCGTGCCGAAATTCCTGGTTGGCGCGGACGGGCGCCTCGGTAAGAGAAATGGCGTCGTCTGCGGCAAGATCGAAGAGAAGATGGGCATTCACGGCAATTCGACCTGCGTGCTCAATTATGATGATGCGGTGGGGTATCTTTGCGGCATCGAGAACAAGGGCCTCGCGGCCATGTTCACGATGATGAACGTGGCGCGGCTTGGCGTCGGCCTGCAGGGCTTGTCGCAATCGGAAGTCGCCTACCAGAACGGGCTTGCCTACGCGAAAGACCGCATCCAGGGCCGCTCGCTCACCGGCCCCAAGAATGCTGACGGTCCCGCCGATCCGATTTTGGTTCACCCCGACATTCGCCGCTTGTTGATGGACGCCAAGAGTTTCAACGAAGCGGCGCGCGCGTTTGCGTTCTGGACCGCGCTTTATGGCGATCTCTTGCATGCGTCGCCGGATGAAAAAGTGCGTGAGAAGGCCGGCGATTATATGGGGCTGATGACGCCGGTGATCAAAAGCTATCTCACCGACAAAGGCTATGCCAACGCCACCAATTGCCAGCAAATCTTCGGCGGCCACGGCTACATTGAAGAGCACGGCATGAGTCAGTTCGTGCGCGATGCCCGCATCACCATGATCTACGAAGGCGCCAACGGCATCCAGGCGCTGGATTTGGTTGGCCGCAAGCTTGGCGCCAATTCAGGCCGCGCGATCTTCGCATTCTTCAAGGAAATGGATGAATTCATCGAGGCGCATGAAGACGACGGCGAACTCAAGCAATTCGTCGAAGGCCTGAAGAGCGCCAAGGCGCAATTGCAAGAAGGCACCATGTGGCTGATGCAGAACGGCATGTCGAACTTCGACAATGCCGGCGCCGCTGGCCATGATTACCTGAACCTGTTCGGCGTCACCGCGCTGACATATATGTGGGCGCTGATGGCGAAAGCGGCGCTGGCGGCAAAGAAGAATGGCGGCGCAGCCGATCCGTACTTCGATACGAAACTCGCCACCGGGCGCTATTTTCTCGCCCGCACACTGCCCGACGCCGGCGCGCACCTGGCGAAACTCAAGAGCGGCGCGGAGACCGTGATGGCGCTCAGCGCGGAGAACTTCTGATGGCGCGGCTCGTGGTGAACATAATACCTCCGTCATTCCGGGGCGTGCGGAGCACGAACCCGGAACCCAGGGGCCACAAACGCCGCTCGCTACGATCCCCTGGGTTCCGGATCGCCCAGCCACTCATGCGGCCATCGGGTTTGCGCCAATTGCCGCCGTTGAGCCGCATGAGTGGCTGGGCGTCCGGAATGACGGTGCTAGGTTTTGGGGAGGTGGCGCCATGAGCGCATACACAGCAACCCTCACTTGGAAGCGCGGCGAGCAATTGTTCGCTGACGGCAAATACTCGCGCGGCCATGACATTGCGTTCGATGGCGGCTTTTCCATTGCAGGCTCATCCTCTCCGCACGTGGTGCGCCCGCCGCTGTCGCGCGAGGACGCGGCGGATCCGGAAGAATTGTTCGTGGCGGCGCTTTCCTCTTGCCACATGCTGTTCTTCCTCGATTTCGCGCGCCGCGGCGGTTTTGTGATCGACAGCTATATCGATGCGCCCGAGGGCGTGCTGGGCAAGAACGCCGAAGGCAAAATGGCGATGACCAAAATCACGCTAAAGCCGCGCCTGGAATGGTCCGGCGAAAAACGCCCGAGCGCGGAAGAGATCGCGGAGCTGAATCATAAAGCACACGAAGCCTGCTTCATCGCCAATTCGTTCAAAGGCGAAACGGTGATCGAGAGTTAGAGATTTGCCGCGCTGCTGCCTGCCCGGCGGTAGCGGTCAGCGGAGTAGGCGCTTGCGAGCGCCAGGGACGACTCCGGTCCCGCCAGGGTGTGAAGCGGCGGCGCCGCTAAGGTTGGAGTGAGTACGATGGCTGAAGCATATATTTTCGATGCGGTGCGCACACCGCGCGGCAAGGGCAAGTCGAACGGCTCGTTGCATGAGCAGACCGCGCTCGCCTTGGCGACGCAGGTGCTCGAAGCCGTGCGCGACCGCAACAATCTCGACACCGCCAAGATCGACGACGTTTACATGGGCTGCCTCTCGCCCATCGGCGAGCAAGGCGGCAATATCGCGCGCATCGCCGTGCTCAACGCCAATTACGCCGAGACGGTCGCCGGCGTGCAGGTTGAGCGCTTCTGCGCATCTGGTTTGGAGGCGTGCAACATCGCCGCGGCCAAGGTGAAGTCAGGCGAAGCCGACATGGCGATCGGCGGCGGCGTTGAAAGCATGAGCCGCGTGCCGATGGGCTCGACCGGCGGATCGTGGGCGACCGATCCTTCGATCGCCATGAAGAGCTATTTCACCCCGCAAGGCGTCGCGGCTGATTTGATCGCGACCAAATACGGCTTCTCGCGCGCCGATCTCGACCAATACGCGGTGCAAAGCCAACAGCGCGCGGCGAAATCCTGGAAGGAAGGGCGCTTCAAGAAATCGATCGTGCCGGTGAAGGATCAACTCGGCGCCATGCTGCTGGGCCATGATGAGTTCATGCGCCCGGAAACGACGATGCAGACGCTCGCTTCGCTTGAGCCGAGCTTCAAGATGCAAGGTGAAATGATGCCGGGGTTCGACGCGGTGATCCAGCAGCGTTATCCCGAGGTCGAAAAAATCGACCACGTCCACCATGCCGGCAATTCCTCCGGCATCGTCGATGGCGCGGCGGCGGTCCTGATCGGCACCAAGGAGATGGGTCAAGCACTGGGCCTCAAAGCCCGCGCGCGCATTGTCGGCGGCGCCTCGATCGGGTCCGAACCGTCGATCATGCTCACGGGCCCCGAGCACGTCACCAAGAAACTGATGGCTCGTCTGGGCTTGAAGAAAGAAGACATCGATCTTTGGGAATTGAACGAGGCGTTCGCCGCCGTCGTGCTGCGTTGGGTGCAGGCGCTCGATCTTGATATGGAAAAGGTCAACGTCAATGGCGGCGCCATCGCCATGGGTCACCCGATAGGCGCCACCGGCGCGATGATCCTCGGCACCATGGTCGATGAACTCGAGCGCCAGGATAAGCAGCGCGCTTTGATCACGCTCTGCATCGGCGCGGGCATGGGCACGGCGACTGTGATTGAACGGGTGAGCTAACGTGGCGCGCGGCGGCGATCCGATTTCTTCCCCCGTTCACGGGGGAAGTGTCCCCGCGAACGCGGGGACGATGGGGGCGCCGCCGCGCATCCGTTTGAGTGAGAACAACAAGTCGTCTCCCGTTTTGTTGTCATTCCGGGGCTTCGCGCAGCGAAGAACCCGGAACCTAGGGGGTGACGGAACCTATTGCGTTGGCCCCTGGGTTCCGGATCGCGACTTCGTCGCGTCCGGAATGACGATTAAGGGTTGGATCGCCAATTTTTCCGAATTGATTTCGCGCAGCGCCCGCTGCGCCCCCTCCGTCCCGGACTGCGTCCGGGACACCTCCCCCGCAAGCGGGGGAGGAAAGTCGAACCACGAGGAATAGGACATGGAAAATTTCAAGATCGACGTGGACGCGGACGGCATCGCGCTCATCACTTTCGACGTGCCGGGGCGCTCGATGAACACGATCACCGGCGGGGTGATCAAGGATCTGTTCGAGATCGTCGCGCGCATCAAGTCCGACGCGGCCATCAAGGGCGCGGTGATCGCCTCCGGCAAGGAGAGCGGGTTTTGCGCCGGCGCTGATCTTGGCGAGATGAACCAGCGCGGCGCGGGGGCTGCGCCAACATCGGCGGATGAAAAACTCAAAGCCCAGTTCGAGCAGGGCTTCACCTTGAACCGCGTCTATCGCGACCTTGAAACCTGCGGCAAGCCAGTCGCCGCCGCGATCGAGGGCCTGGCGCTCGGCGGCGGTTTGGAAATGACGCTGGCGTGCCATTACCGCGTCGCCGCTGACAATCCGAAAATCAAACTCGGCCTGCCGGAATCGAAAGTGGGCTTGCTCCCCGGCGCCGGCGGCACGCAACGTTTGCCGCGCCTGATCGGCGTGCAGAACGCGGCGATGATGATTTTGCAGGGCGCGGATAAATCTCCGCAAGACGCGAAGGGACTTGGTTTCATCAACGAAGTGGTTGCGCCGGGAAAAACGATCGAAGCCGCGAAGGCATGGGTGAAGGCCAACCCGAAAGCTATCGCGCCGTGGGACGTCAAAGGCTACAAAGTGAAGGACGGCCCCTACACGCCGGGCGGGGCAATGGCGGCGGTCGGCGGCAACGCCATGGTTTCGAAGCAGACCAATTTGAACTATCCGGCGCAGCGCAACATTCTCTCGTGCATCTACGAAGGCATGCAGGTTCCGATCGACGCGGCTTTGCGCATCGAGAGCCGCTATTTCATAAAAACCGCCAACACCCCGCAAGCCAAAGGCATGGTGCGCTCGCTGTTCGTGTCGATGCAGGCGCTCGGCAAGGGCGGCAACCGTCCCGCGAACGTGCCGCAAAGCCAAGTGAAAAAGGTCGTGGTGATCGGCGCTGGGCTGATGGGCGCTGGGATAGCTTACGTGCAAGCCAAAGCCGGCGTTGAAACCGTGCTGATCGATGTTTCGATGGAGAACGCCGAGAAGGGCAAGGATTATTCCAAGAAGATTGTCGATAAGGATATTAGCCGCGGCAAGACCACGAAGGAGAAGGGCGATGCGCTGCTGGCGTTGATCAAGCCCTCGACCGATTACAACGACATCAAGGGCGCCGATCTCGTGATCGAAGCCGTGTTCGAAAACCCCGCGCTCAAAGCCGAAATCACCAAAAATGCCGAAGCTGTGCTTGGCGAGAACGCAGTGTTTGGCTCAAACACTTCAACGCTGCCAATCACTGGCCTTGCCGAAGCCAGCGTCAGGCCCGCGAATTTCATCGGCATCCACTTCTTCTCGCCGGTCGAGCGCATGGGACTCGTCGAACTGATCCTCGGCGAAAAAACCACCCAGGAGACGTTGGCGAAAGCGATCGATTACGTCATCAAAATCCGCAAGACGCCGATCGTCGTCAACGATCATCGCGGCTTCTACACCTCGCGCTGCTTTGGCACTTACACCACCGAAGGCATCGAGATGCTGATGGAGGGCATCGCCCCCGCCATCATCGAAAATGTTGGCCGCCAATGCGGCATGCCGATGGGGCCGCTGGAAGTGAGCGACTCTGTTGGCCTCGATACCGCGCTCAAAATCGGCAAAACCAACGCCGAACTCTCGCAGCAAGATTACAAAGCCGATCCGCGCGGCGCGCTGCTGTCATGGATCGTCGAGGACAAGGGCCGCGTCGGCCGCAAGGCCGGCAAGGGCTTTTATGAATATGGTGAGGACGGCAAGCCCGCGCGCATCTGGCCGGAACTTTCCACTAGAATCGAAACCAAAGTGAAAGAATGCCCGCCGGCTTTGAAAGAGGAACTCACCAAACGCTACCTGTTCCGCCAATGCATCGAAGTCGCGCGCTGCTTCGAGGAAGGCGTCATAACCGATCCGCGCGACGCCGACGTCGGCTCGATCCTCGCATGGGGCTTTGCGCCGTATTCCGGCGGCTGCGTCAGCTACATGGATCTGTTCTGGGGCAGCGCCGCCTTCGTCAAAGAAGCCGATCGTTTGGCGGATCAATACGGCGACCGCTTCCGCCCGGGCAAACTCCTGCGCGACATGGCGGCGAAAGGCGAGAGCTTCTACGAGCGCTTTGGAGCGAAGAAGGCGGCGGCTTAGACGCAGAGCGTCACCTCTCCCTCTTCGGGGGAGAGGTCGCCCCGGATGAAATCCGGGCGGGTGAGGGGACGGCGCGACTCGCGGTAAAGGGTGTCATGGCATCTATTGCCGCGACGTATGTTCTTGGCGGGGCCTATTGGCTCGCATTGATCTTTTGGGGCAACTACATCCAGATACTGCCAAGAACATGGGCCACATGGCGCGCATGTCCGAGACATCCCTGCGTTCGCGGCAGTTGGATTGAGCTTCGGATTTTTCATCGGCTTGGATAGCGCGCTTCTCTTGGCGCAAATTGGTGGGGCGATGGCAGCGGTGGTGATGATTGTCCAAGCGCTCGTGCTAATCTCTCAAGGCGAAAGATACGAGTGAAGGAATGACTGGCTCGCACGAGCATACACGCCGACGCGGACTGCGCTGAAGTGCCCAGCAAATGCCAGCCCAACCGTCATTCCGGGGCCGCCGAAGGCGGAACCCGGAACCCAGGGGACCGTAGAGCGGTGCATTTGCCCCTGGGTTCCGGATCGCGCTCCGCGCGTCCGGAATGACGGAGGTGTTTGTTTGTCGCAATCCACTAAACCTACGCCGCTTTCCCAATCACAGCTCCGCCCTGCGCGATCGCGCTTGCCGCCGCCATGAACTCGCTTGGCAGCAGCACAATCGTTGTCGTGTTGTGCTCGGCGCCGACTTCGCTGACCATTTGCAGGCGACGGAGTTCGAGCGCGACCGGGCTGGTGGCGATGAGTTTCGCGGCTTCCACCAATTTGATTGACGCTTCGCTCTCGGCTTCCGCCTTGATCAGGCGTGCGCGTTTTTCGCGGGTGGCTTCGGCTTCGCGGGCCATGGCGCGTTGCATGGACACTGGGATTTCCACGTCCTTCATCTCGATGATCTCGACCTTGACGCCCCACGGTTCGGTGGCGGCATCGACGATTTCGGCGAGCTTGGAATTGATCGCGTCGCGCTCTTTCAGCACCTGGTCCAATTGGTGTTGGCCGATAATGTTGCGCAGGCTGGTCATCGCCACCTGGTAAACTGCGGCTTGGAAGTTCGCGATGTTCAGCACTGCCTTCGATGCATCGGCGATGCGAAACCAGAGCACCGCGTCAACCTTAATCGTAACGCTGTCCTTGGTGATGGTTTCCTGCTGCTCGATGGTTTGCGTGCGCGTGCGCAGATCCATGATTACTTGGCGCTCGACCAGCGGGATAATCCAATAGAGCCCTGGCCCGCGCAGGCCGACGTGACGACCGAGCCTGAAAATAACGCCGCGCTCGTATTCCTGGGCGATGCGAAATCCCGCCAGGGCGAAGATCGCGATGGCGAAAACGGCAATGATAAGCGGAGACATGAGTTAACCTCGAAACACCCAGAGATATGGGCGCAAGGTTCAATGTGGGGTCGTTGCGAAGCGGGCGGAGAGGGCGCCGCGCGATTTCGAGAACAAACAGCGTCCGGTTATTGACTTCTCAACCCTTTCCCGCCATATCCCGCTTCAGCGACCGTTTGCTTGGGTGTTTTGCCCGTCAGCGAACGCGGTCCTTCCGGAACGCCACCATCGACGTTCGGCTTTGAGCGCTTCTTTAAGCAAGCTCGCCGCCTTTCTTCGCCGTCGCTTCGTTCCTTAACTCTGCACCCGCGCGCAATCGCGTGGGGCGAGAAAGTACCCTCTGTGACTCAGTTTACCGACCTCGGCCTTAGCGCGCCGATTCTCAAAGCGCTGGCGGCTGAAGGTTATGCAACGCCGACGCCGATCCAAGCTCAAGCTATCCCCATCGTGCTCAAAGGGCGCGACCTCATTGGCCTTGCCCAAACCGGCACCGGCAAGACGGCTGCCTTTGCTTTGCCGATCCTCGATCGCCTGGCCGCCAACCGCAAGCACGCTGGCGCACGCTCGTGCCGCGTCTTGGTGCTTGCGCCGACACGCGAACTCGCCAGCCAAATCGGCGAATCCTTTCGCTCTTACGGGCGCTTTTTGGGGCTTTCGACTGCGGTCGTCTTCGGCGGCGCCTCGATGTACAAGCAAAAACAAGCGCTCGAACGCGGCGTCGATATTCTGGTCGCCACGCCAGGGCGTCTGCTCGACCACATCAGCCAGCGCACGTGCCGGCTCGACGCGGTGGAAATCCTGGTGCTCGACGAAGCCGACCATATGCTCGACATGGGCTTCATCCACGATCTGCGCCGGATCGCCGGGCTGGTGCCGAAGCATCGCCAGACGCTGTTTTTCTCGGCCACCATGCCCGCGCCCATCGCCGAGCTGGCCGCGCAATTCCTGGACAACCCAGAACGCGTCGCCGTGGCGGCGCCCTCGGCCACCGCCGAGCGAGTCGATCAGGCCGTGATCCACATCGAACAAAGCCGCAAACAGGACCTGCTGCACGCGCTGCTCGCGGACAAATCAATTGCCCGCGCACTCATCTTCACCCGCACCAAGCACGGCGCCGACCGCGTGGTGAAAAGGCTGCAAGACGAGGATTTCTCCGCCGACGCCATCCACGGCAACAAGAGCCAAGGCCAACGCGAACGTGCGCTCGACGCCTTCAAGAAGGGCAAGGTGCGGGTGCTGGTCGCCACTGAGATCGCCGCGCGCGGCATCGATGTCGACGATGTCAGCCACGTCATCAATTACGACTTGCCCAACGTGCCAGAACAATATGTCCACCGCATCGGCCGCACCGCGCGCGCCGGCGCTGGCGGGCATGCGATTTCGTTCTGCGCGCCCGATGAGCGCGCTTTCCTGCGCGACATTGAAAAGCTGACCAAGCAAGCAGTGCCGGTGCAAACGCACGCCATGTCGCTGCGCACCCCGCGCGCCGACGAACGCGTGCCGCGCGCGCTGAAAACGGGAGGCGGCGGCGGGCGTCCGCAGCAGAATCGCAAACCCTACGCAAGCAAGAGCAACGGCAACGCCGCGTCGCATGGCGCATCGCATGCGCGCGACGAAGGCGATCGCCGTGATCGCAAGGGGCGTGAGGTGTGGTCAAATGGGCCGCCCTCGCGCACGCCGCGCCCCGCGCAACGGCGCGCGCCGCGCTAAGAATTGCTAAAGCGGCTTGCGGGCGTGCGGCTTAAACCGTGCGCCCGCAACCGTTGAGCGTGCGCCCATCAATGACGACTTCGACCGTTGCCGGGAAGCGTTCGTCGCTCATGGAATCGGTGCAGGGGAAGCGGCGGATGGTGATCGCAAGCGTGTGGCCATCTGCCTGCGCCGCGTAGTGCGTTGCGCCTTCTTGGGGATAGGTCGGGTCGGAGAGCGGGAACTCGGCGTGGTTCTCGCCGTAATCCCAAATCAAGTTGATGCGGGCCGTCTGAAAGATGTCGAGCATCCAGCCCGGTTCTTGGCCGACGGCGCGGAAATCGACGCCGGCGGCGCGTGCGGTCCCCCAGCTCGGCATAGCGGCGAGCGCTTCATGCGCGCTCATCGCAGGGCCGCCCGAAGCGGGTGCGGGGGTTTGCGTGACTTGGGGCGGTTGCGCCGTGCAAGCAGCAAGCGCGACGGCGAACAGCAACGCACGCATCTCACACCCTTTCAAGAAGGACGCCGCCGCGCTTTGGGCGCGGCGGCGTTGCAAGCTCAGCCCTGGAAGGCGCTGATCATCACTTCGACGCGGCGGTTGCGCGCGCGGCCGCTGTCGCTGCTGTTGTCCGCAACCGGGCGGCTTTCGCCAAAGCCGGTGGCGATCACACGTTGGCGGATGACGCCATTCTGAATCAGAACCGACGACACGTTCATGGCGCGCCGCTCGGAAAGATCTTGGTTGTAGGCGTCGCCGCCGACTGAGTCGGCGTGGCCCAGCACGTCGATCGTGGTCTGGTCGTATTCGCGCAAGACGCTGGCGACATCGCGGAGCGATGGCACAAATTGCGACTTCACCGAGTCGCGGTTGAAGTCGAAGGTCAGGTCCGCCGGGAAATTCAGCAGAATGCGATCTTGGCTCACGCGGGTGACGCCGATGCCCGTCCCGGCCAAACGCTCGCGCAGATTGCGTTCATTCTCGTCCATGTAATGGCCGATAACGCCGCCCGCGAGCGCGCCGATGCCGGCGCCGAGAATGGCGTTGCGGCGGTCGTCGCCGCCCGCCAGCGTGCCAGCGGCGGCGCCGGCGATCGCGCCGATGATGACACCCGTGCCGGTGTTGTTGCGCGTGCGCTCACCGGTGACAGGATCGACCGTGGTGCAGCCGGCCATAAAAACTAGGGCTGTCAAGCCCATTATCAATTTACGGATCATTCGTCCCTCCATCGCAGAGCGGGCTCGCTGCCCGATTCCACTGAAAATTCTGGCCGCCCGCACCTGAGCGCTGGATGAATGCTTGTCCTCAATTTTGCGAGCCGGCGCCACTATAACGAATTAGGCGATCGAATTGCTCCATAATCACAGCGTCGACCAGGGGACCCAATTGATCGAAAGCGAGCGATGGATCGCCCGAGACGCGATAAGTCATCGCGATCTTCGCCCCGCCGATGTGCGGGGTGATCGTGAAGGTGAGGATCCCGGTGGCGGCCATTTCTTGGAGCGGCCCCAGGCTGCCCATGACGCGCAGGGTGTGCACGCCCTCGCGTTCCGTGACCATTACAACGTGGGCGTGTTCCACGGACTGGCCATCGCCCCAGCGCTCGCACCAGCATCCCCCGGCGCGCGCATCCAGGTGCAACCGCCGCGCGTCACCCGAATAGGTGTGTGCGCCGTTCCACCAACCATCGATCCTGATGAGCGACCGCCAGGCCTGATCTGGCGAAGCGGCGATCGCGCCCTCGGCTTGGATCAGGAAGCCTCCCGGTGATGCGGCGGCGACCTCAGCACTTGCGGGGGGGACCATCAACCAGGCGCCGGCGCACGCCAGCAACACGATAATGAGGCGCACGATGTTATCTCCTGAAAATTGGGTTGGTGAGGCTGCAAAGTAGGACGGAGCGCTGCGAACGAAAACAGCCAGATTAACCAAGCTTCAGCTTAGTTGCGTCACACTGCGACAGATTGGACACAAACCTGCCCCCGCTACTGCTCGGCCCGGCTGACCTGGTGCAGTCCAGCCTTCGAGCTAAAAGCCTACGCGCACTGCTGGCCGTGGCGCAGGCGCGCGAAAGCAATGCGTGGCTACGGATCGGCGGCTGCGCACTGACAATGCTGGTCGCCCTGCCGGTGATCGTCAGCCCGCTGCCGATCTATTGGCTCGCCGGGCTGGTCGCTGTGGTGCTGGTCGACCGCACCATATTCCAAGGATTGGCGAAGGCTTGCGCGGCCGGCGAAGGGCCAAGCTGGATCAACGGCTTGATTGTCTGGACGGCGCTCCAAAGCGCTTACGGGAACTCGCTCGCCGCCGCGTTGTGGTTTGCGCCACACCCTTCTGGCGATGCGCTGGCGATCATGTTTTTGTGTGGTGGGCTTGCTAACGCGGCGGCGACGTTACGACCGTCGGCGGCGCTCTCGATCGCGGGCGTTGCACCGACCATCGCTTTTCTCCTCGGCTTGCCCGTGACGGACTTCTTCCAGAGCGGCGATGCGCAGGCGCTCGCGCCAGTTGTCGCGGGGATGTTGTTGCTGGTGTGGGGCGCGAAGCTCTGGCGCAGCTTGATCGCTTCTGACGCTGCGCTCGCGCAGGCGGAAGCCGCAGCCGCCCGCGAACGGCTCGCCGAAGCCGCAACCGCCGCCGCCAAGACCGACATGATCCGCCGCATGAACAATGAATTGCGTACGCCCATGGCGGCATTAACCGGCGCGGCGGAGCACTTGCACCGTGTCGCTTCCACGCCGCAGGCGCGCGCGCATATCGCGACATTGGCGCAGGCGGGGGACGTTTTGAAGCTTGTACTCGGCGATCTCTCCGATCTCGACCGCATCGAGAGCGGAAAATTGCCTATTGCGCCAATGCCTGTGGATCCAAGAGACGTGCTGCGCGGAATCGTGTCGGCGTTTCGCGCCGCCGCCCAGGATAAGAATCTTGAACTCTTCCTCGACGTTGCGCGAAACGCGCCGTCCTGTGTTGAGATGGATGCGCTGCGCGTGCGGCAGGTCTTGTCCAATCTGCTTGCCAACGCCGTACATCACACTCAACACGGGGGCGTGCGTGTGAGCCTGCTGGCGCACCGTGGCGGAATCGCCGGGCGTGCGCGCCTCAGCTTCGTCATCGCTGACACTGGACGAGGCATGTCGCGCGCGCACTTGGCGTCGATATTTGGCGGCAAGGGTTTGGTCGGCGGGGGCGATGGCTTTGGACTTGCCATTTCTCACCGTTTGGCGCGGCTGATGGGCGGGCAGATTCTCGCCAAAAGCGAACTGGGCCAGGGTTCGGAGTTCTCGTTCGTGCTTGAAGCGCCGGTTGTCGCCGCAGCCGCGCGCAGTGTCGCTTAAGGCCTACCGTTCGAGAAACACCGCCAGTTTCCGCGTCATGGCAAGGCCATCGCGCGTTTCGCACTCCCAGACCACCAGCGCTTGCCAGCCTTCCGACTTGAGCGCACGCAAAGCGGCCCTGTCACGGGTGCGATTGCGGGCGACCTTCGCGGACCAATAAAGGGCGTTGTCTTTCGGCTTGCGCGCGCCGCGTTTGCAATCGTGACCATGCCAAAAACAACCGTGCACGAACACCACCTTGCGTAGCGTGGTAAACACCAAATCTGGCCTGCCCGCTAAGTGTGCGCCATGAAGTCGATAGCGCCGTGCGTACCCTAACGCACGCACCGCTGCGCGCGCGGCGCGTTCGGGGGCCGTGTCGGCTGACTTCACCGCGCGCATGATCGCGGATCGTTTTTCGGGCGTGAACATATCGGCGCTCATCAGGCGATCTTCTTGGCGGCTGCACTCCCCGCCAGCGGCGCGAGCAGGTTTTGCGACAACCAGCGCACCACAGGCACGCAGACCCCGTCGCCCAAGAGGTGCAGCGCCGCGGTTTGGCTCTGTGGCAATGGATAATGATCGGGGACGCCCATCAGCCGGGCAGCTTCGCGCGGCGATATGAGCCGTGATCGCACTTCGTCGCCGTCAAGGAACAGGACGATTTGCCGGCTCGATCCGCCCGTCGGCGTGCGCAGGCAGCCCGCCAAACCATCGAATCGTGCTTCGGCGCGCTGTACGCGTTGGCCATGTTCAATGCGAATGCGCCGAAACGCGGCACCCACTTCTCGCCCGCCCATCTCGCACAAGGCCTCGACGCGCGCGCGCTGCAGTGCACTCATCTGCGTGAGCAGGCGTTGGGTTTGTTCGTCGCTATTCCAGCGCGTGCCTATGGGCGGGTCGTCGAGCAGATCTGCGAGCCGCGTGTTGCGCGTCGGCGGCGTACCGAGCCGCCACCAGACGAAATGTTTGCGCAGCGCGTCCGGTAAGCGCGCGACGACATTGCGCAACGCTTGGGAATGAAACGGTTCAGCAGGTCCGGACGCTGTCAGCTGTGCCGGCGCGTGGCGTGCCGCGACGATAAAGAGGCGCTGGCGCGATTGCGGGGTGAACAGCGCCGCGTCGATCTCCAACGCGCCGACGCGGTAACCGAGACCGTCGAGCGCATGCACGAGCGCTGTGAAATCGGCGCCGCCGTGTGAACTGAGGAGGCCCGTCACGTTCTCAAGCGCGAGCACGTCGGGCGCGCGTCCCTCGGCGCTGAGCCGCTCGATCAAGCGGTGGAACCCCCAGAACGCTCCCGAGCGGGGTGCCGCGAGTCCTGCTCGCGCGCCTGCGAGTGAGAGGTCCTGGCAGGGAAAAGAGGCCCAGGCGAGCGCGGCTTGGCCGGGCATATCCGAGGGTGCGAGCCGCCACACGTCCCCCTCGCGCAAGACGTCATCGCCGAAGGCGGCGCGATAGGCCCGGACCTTGGCCGGATCGAGGTCGTTGGCGAAGGCGCAGGCAAAATCGGGAGCAAGCCCGAGCCGGGCCAGCCCTCCGCCTGCGAAAAACTCTAAAAGTGGGGCGCCGGAATCACGCTGCATCGGGCTATACTAGCCTTTCGTGGCGACCGTGGCGTCCATCCGGACTGGGCGGTCAACCAAGGGGCAGGCCAATGCGGACTCCGATCCGTCGTTTAGCAAGTGCTGCGGCGCTGTGGGCGTTGGGTGCATTGGTTGGGCTGTCTGGGTGCCAGCGCCAGCCCGCCGCGCCCACTGAATCCGCAAGCACGTCGCCCTCCAACGCCGATCGTGAGGCTGAGATCGCAGCTGAACATTTGGCGGCGCTAGGCGGGGCTGCAACCCCCGCGCAGCGCGCTTTGTACGAGGGCGAGTTCCAGGCTTCTGGCGCGATCGCCGACCTGGGCTCGGCCGAAGGCGCCTGGGAGCTGGGTTTGCTCGAAGACTACGCGCAATTGTCGCGCCCCGGCTTGGGTGATGATGGCGGGGTTGCTGGCGAACGGCTTTATCGGGAGCGCGGGATGCAGGTGGTGGCGGGCGCGCTCACCATCACCATCATGCAGCAAGCCTGCACCGCCAGCGGCGTCGAACTGCCGTACGTGGCGCATGTCCTGTTCGAAGGCGTCGCCTATCAAGGGTGCGCGCGGCGCGGCATCGAGGCCGGCGATCGCCCAACGTGGGCCTCGGCGTTGCCCGATCTGATTCCGGCAATCGACGCGTGCCTCGTGCGCACCGGCGCGGCAAGCGCACGGGTGACGTTCGCCTCGGCGCTGGAGGACGGCGAAGCCAGCGTGCGCATTCGCGAAGCCGATGGCTCGCGGAGCGTGTGCATCGCCAACATGGACGGCGCGGGCGCGCGCCACGAGCCGCTTTCAGATATCGATACAGCCTCGGGTGAGGGCAATCCGGAGTTCTTGCGCGGCGAGGCCCAGCCGCGCGCGCGCAATTGCCGTGCAGTGGAGGCTGTGAATGGGCGCGCTGGCGAGCACCTGGGCTGGCTCATTCGTCGGTCGTGCTGAGGCGTTAGGAAGCGCCAGCCTGCATCAGGCCTTGAATCCAATCGAACAAGCCATTGAATACGGCGACGCCAACGCGCGCCGCGACATATGTCGATGCAGTTGCGGCGGCGACCGTGAGCAGCATCAAGACGCCGTCACGCTGCAACAACGCCAGCGCCGTCAACGCCACGGTCATGCCTGGAGGCCAATTGCCAAGCGGAATTGGCAAGATCAGCACGAACGCCATGAACAGAGTTTGCAGGCCAACCAAGATCGTGGCCGGAAAGCGCGTGAGCTGCGACCAGCGTGGTTTGATCAGGTATTCAACGCGGCGCAGCATCGGCGTCGCTACATTGAACGTGCGTCGCAAAGCGTTGCAATCGACCTGCCAAGATCGCACGCGTTTGGGCACCCAAAGCGTGCGTGACCCTAAGACAAGCTGCAGCGCCGGCGCCAGCATGAGGATGCCGAAGATTGTCGAGATTCCCGGTACGTTGGGGATGCACATTGGCAACGCCAGCACCAAGAGCACGACACCGTTGGCGCGCGAGTCGAGGCGGTCGAGCAATTCACCGACGCTGACGCTTTCGCCAGGAAACGCCTCGACCAAATCGTCAAGCAGCTCCGACGCGGGGCGGCCGCTTGAATGTTTGCTCGGGCCCGGGGGAGGGGTGGCGGTGTCCATGCGGCGTTGCGGCCAAGACATGGGGCGCCGGCGCGCCTTTGACCAGTGGGGTTCAGCGTTCAGACCTCGTCAACCATACCCGCGTAGCTCAATGGCGCTATGGCGCGTTTACTCCTCGCCGCACTTTGCTTGGTGATCGCAAGCTGCACCGGGGTTCGTCCGCCGGTCGAGCTTGCTGGCTTGTGGAGCGCGGGGCAATCGGCCTGCGCCGCTGGCGTTGGCGTCAGGTTCGGTCAGAGGGCGATCGAGGTCGTGTACGACGGCGAGAGCGAGACCTTGTTTGATCGGCCACGCTATCAGATCGAAGGCGCCGGCGAGATGTTTCGTGTTCGCATCATTTATGATCTGCCGAACATCGCTGGAGGAGCGCGCGGCGTTGGTGCGCACGGCGTTGTTGTGCTCGCGCGTCAGGCGGGTGGGGGCATCGCGCCCGAGGCGCATAATTTGATCGACGGACGTACCGGCGCGGCCCGGCTGCGCATTCGCGATGATCCCGCCGCCTCGCTTCTCACCCTCGAGCCGTGTGGCGCACACCCATGGCGCGAAGGCCTACGCGGTCGCCGAACTACGTAAGGGTAAGCTCGAAGGTTGCCGACGCCCCAGTTTCGAGGCGCCGGCGACCGCTTTCGTCTCAGTTCCGAGCTTGCTGGCTGGCTGGCGCTTCGCTGTTGCAGCGCGCGATTTCGTCAGCGTCCAGCTCATTGCCGGCGGGACCATAGCCGCTCACCCGCGCGCCGCTTTCGCGTACGAATTGACGGCAAGCGCGGACGCTTGCTGCGTGGGTCGGACGGGCAAGGCAAGTGTCGCCGCTGCAGTTCCAGACCGTGTTCTGGGCGATGACGCGGGTTTGCTCGGCCACCGGCGCTTCAAGTTTCACGGTGAAAACGGGGTCACGCGCGTAGGCGGCGCCGACAAAACCCGCGCTTACGACGGCGGCGACAAGGATGGTTCTAAGTGCGGACATAGTGGAATTCTCCTGGCTTGGTTGCGCTTTTGGGAGGAGCGCATGGACACTATGTGCGGTAGTCTGACGGCTGACAAGAGAGAATTGAATAAATTATAAAATATTCACACTGGCTCTTGAAATTTGCGCCGCTTGCCCTTGTCGCGCTCATTTCTAAGAAATTCCGCCCCCGGAAAGTCGATTTTGCGTTAGAGACAACGGGCGCCCAAGGGGCAAGCCAGAGAGGGGTCGGCGATGACTTTCTACAAGTTCGCGGTGGGTGTCGTGCTGGCGGTTGCGATGGTGGCCGTGTTGGGCATGAGCGCGCTGGTGTTCAGTTCGCGCGACTTCCAGTTTGGCGTTCGACAGATATCTCCTTCGACCAACGGCCTCATCTCCTTTGAACGATTGGCGGCGGCCGAGCTTGAAATCGCGCAGATTGAATCGGAGTCGGCGGGCCCACGTGGTGAATTCTTGGAGATCGAACAACAGATCGCGGGACTTGACGCGGAGGTTCAGAACGCGGCGGCCGCAGCTGACGCGGCGCGTGCAAGCATGGTGGGCGCGATTGCCGATGTCGAAGCGAATGCGGGCGGTCAGCCCGCCCCGAGCGCGGCCGCTGACTTGAGCGCGCGCGGCCTGGCTCAACGGATCAGCGGGCTTGCCAGCCGTGCTGGTTTGGCGCCGGCAGATCAGCAAAGTGTCGCGGCGCTGCGCTCGCAAGTTCAGCAACTGACGGCTCAAGAAGCGGCGCTGGACGATCGCGGCGCCGAACGCGCCGCGCTTGTAACGCGACAGCGTCTGGTTGGTGGGCAAGTGGCGGAATCGAACCGCCGCATTTTCGCTCGGCAGCAAACCGTTGTGCCCGATTACGAGCATTACGGGCGCGTGCGCGGTGAAGCTAATGCGTTGAGGAATCTGAGTCCGCTTGGGATCAGCGCGTTCTTGGCGCAAGGCCATCCAGCCCTCTTGTCGACCATGCTGGTGTTGCTGATGGGGGCGCTCGGATCGTTGCTTTACTTGTTCCCGGCCTATCTGAATCGCCCCCAGCCTGTGACCATGGCGGAAATCGCTGTGCGCCTCATCTTCGGCATGTGCGCAGCGCTTGCGTTCTATGTGCTGACTAACGCCGCCATCGCCAGTTTCTCGCTCGGTTCGAGCGCGGAGGAGGGCGGCACGTCGAGCACGCTCAACCCTTTTACCGTTTCGCTGATTGGCATTGTCGCGGGGGTGATGTCCGAGGATATCGCCAAGTGGATTCAGGAGCGCGGTCGCGGCATTCTCACCCAGGGCGGGGCGACGCCGAGCCCGGAACCGGAATTCACCGGGATCAACCCACACGGCGGACCAGGAGCGCCGTAAGTGGAGGCGCTGATTGGCTGACGCGGCGGAGGGCTTTCGCACGCGCGACCGGGCGATTACGGTGTTGGCTTTCCAAGGGAGTGCCCCATGCGCCGCGCCGTCATCGTCTCTTATGCCCGCACGGGCCTGGCAAAATCAGGCCGCGGCGGCTTCAACAATACGCACGGCGCGGCGATGGCTGGCCATTGCATCCAGCACGCCGCCGCGCGCGCCAAACTTGAGCCAGATGCGGTCGAGGATGTGGTGCTTGGCTGCGGCTCGCCCGAAGGCGCGACCGGCCACAACGTAGCCCGCCTCGCCTCGGTGTGGGCGGGGCTCGATTTTTCGACTGCCGCCACAACCATCAACCGCTTCTGCTCGTCGGGGCTGCAATCGACGGCGCAAGTCGCCCACTACATCATGCAGGAGGGCGCAAAAGTCGGCGTCGCGGGCGGGGTGGAATCCATTTCGCTGACCCGGCTGATCGGCATGAACGCCTCGCACGTGTTCGAGGAGAAGCTGCAGGCCGAGCATCCGGAAATGTGGATGTCGATGATCGAGACGGCGGACATCGTCGCCCAGCGCTACAATATCGCGCGCGACTATCAAGACGAGTACGCGCTGCGCTCGCAGCAGCGCATGGCTGCCGCGCAAGCAGGCGGATTGTTCAACGATGAAATCGTGCCGATGCGGACCAAGATGAAGCGGGTCGACAAGGAAACCAAGGCCGAGAGCATCGTTGATGCGCTGGTGGACCGCGATGATTGCAACCGCCCCGATACAACGATTGAAGGTTTGGCCAAGCTCGAGCCTGTGCGCGGACCGGGCAATTTCGTCACCGCCGGCAACGCCAGCCAACTTTCCGATGGCGCGGCCGCGTTGGTGCTGATGGACGAAAAGGAGGCCGAACGACGCGGTCTTTCGCCATTGGGCATGTTCAAAGGCTTTGCGGTGGCCGGCTGCAATCCTGACGAGATGGGCATCGGCCCGGTGTTCGCGGTGCCGCGCTTGCTGGAGCGGCAGGGCCTTAAGGTCGCTGACATCGATCTCTGGGAACTGAACGAAGCGTTCGCGTCGCAATGCCTCTACTCGCGTGACAAACTCGGCATCGATCCGGAGAAGTACAACGTCAATGGCGGCTCGATCGCGATCGGCCATCCGTTCGGCATGACCGGCGCGCGCCTGGTTGGCCACGCGCTGATGGAAGGGCGCAGGCGCAAGGCCAAGCACGCGGTCGTCACCATGTGCATTGGCGGCGGCATGGGGGCTGCGGGCTTGTTTGAGGTGTTCGCGTAATATGGACCGCCGGCGCCCTCACTGGCCAGCTTTACGCATGCCGGTGAGGGCGCCGGCGGTCCATATTAGCCCAGCACTTTATGCACGCTCATGGCGTTGGCGATGCGTTCGCCTGCGTCGGTGGTGAATTCGGCGTTGAGGAACACCAGCGTTCGCGTCTTGCGCGTCAGGTGGGCGACGATTTGCCCGGCGTCAGCGCGCGCCAGCATGGTGATCTCCACGCTGACCAGCGCTGTTTTCGCGCCGGCCTCGCGGTCTGCAGCGGATTCAAGCGCATTTATCATGCGTGCGGCGATGGCGGAATCGGTCATGCTTTTTGCTTGCGCTCGATCGCCAACATGATGCGCTCATGCGCGAATTCGAGCGTCGACCATGTGCCGACCACCGCGCCCTTGCCTGGCTCCAAATCCTTGTAGTGTGAAAAGAAATGCCCAATCTGCGCCACCAGCAGCGGCGGCAAATCCTCGTGCGTCTTCACGTCCTTGTAAAAGGGGTTGAGCGCATCAATGGGCACGGCGAGGATCTTTTCATCGACGCCTTTTTCGTCATCCATCAGCATAACGCCGATTGGCCGCGAGCGAATGCAGCACCCGGGCACAACCGGCATCGGCGTCACCACCAAAATATCCAGCGGATCGCCATCCTCGCCCAAAGTGTTGGGGATGAAGCCGTAATTGCTGGGATAGATCATCGAAGTGTGCAGGAAGCGGTCCACAAACAAGGTGCTCGATTTCTGATCCAACTCATACTTCACCGGCAACCCGCCTTGGGGAATCTCTATAAAGGCGTTCACCTCGTGCGGCGGGTTGCGGCCAGGGGGGATGTCGGAAATGCTCATCTTCAAGCCAACCCATTTCAGATGTAAAACACCGTCATTCCGGGGCTCGGCGATAGCCGAGAACCCGGAAGCCAGGGGACCATAGTGTACTGCGTTGGCCCCTAGGTTCCGGGTTCGCACTGCGTGCGCCCCGGAATGACCGTGTGTACTGCTCACATCTTTTTGCGCAACGGGCTTAAATCCGGAAACACCGCCGCGCGTTTCTGCGCCTTGGCGGCGAACGCCTCCATCATGTGCGGCGGCGCAAACATGCCCGCCTGCCAGGTGGCGATGTAGTCGAGGCTATCGGCAATCGTGTGGTCGCGCGCGTAATTGATCATTCGCTTCGAGCCAGCCACCGCGACCGGCGATTTCTCGGCGATTTCGGCCGCCAGCGCCATTACATGGCTCATCATAGCCTCGTGCGTCGCGAACACTTCATTGATGAGGCCGATTTCCTTGGCCTTTGCCGCCGGCAAACGCCGGCCCGCATACGCCAGCTCGCGCACCCAGCCTTCGGGGATCAGTTGGCACAAGCGCGGGAACGTGCCGACATCGGCGGTCATGGCGATGTTGATCTCGGCGATCTGGAAAAACGCGTCCTCGGTCGCGTAGCGGATGTCACAGGCGCTGGTCATATCGACGCCCGCGCCGATGCAGCCGCCCTGGATCGCGGCGATGACGGGGATGCGCGCGTTGTCGAGACAGTTGAACGAGCCTTGCAGCGTCAGCACGAACTGGCGAAACGCTTCGGCGCGCGCGTATTGATCGCCGCCCGCCGCGCTCGCGCCTTCGCCGTCAGTGAACACGGAGATATCCATGCCGGCGGTGAAGTGCTTGCCGGTGGACGAAATCACGATCACGCGCGCCTTGGCATTGTCGCTGATGTCATTCACCAGCGCCGGCAACTCGTTCCAGAACGCGCGCGGCAAGGCATTGAACGCCTCGGGACGGTTCAGGACGATGTGGGCGATGGCATTGGAGAGGGTGAGGGAGAAGCAGGTGGGTTCAGTCATGGTCGCCTCCGTTTGGAGACGTTACGCGAACACTACGCCCGTGAGAATAGTGGCGCAGTGCCAGGGCGAAGCGCCTTTATTGAGTTCAGCATGGAAATGAGGCGACACGCGTTTGGTTCCAGAATAGAATCCACGGGAACTGACGCGCGGAGGTCGAAATGAAATTCATCGCAAGCGTTGGCGCGGTCCTTACAATCGCGGCCGTCCTGATCGCAATGATGTCGCCAGCGTCCAGCCAAACCGCGCCGCTCGGTGTTGTTAAGACTCAACCAATCGGCCCCGCGGTCATCGCGCCCAACGCCGAAATTGATACGCCAACAATTGCCACCGCACCGGGGCCGGAAGAAGAGCCCCCGCGACTGCCAGCCTTCGAGGGCGTCATTGAAGGCATCGGCACAAAATACACGATTTTCTCGCACGACGGTGCGATGGTGCGTTCGACGGCGACGCCGGGTCCAGAGAAACAAGGGAACGTACCGTCGCGCGAAAATGAGTCGGATGAAGAACCGGACGAGACGCCCTAATTCACACCGGAGCGACCGTCACCAGAACCGGCGGCTCGTTCCAGAACGCGCGCGGCATGGCATTGAATGCCTCGGGACCGTTCAGGACGATGTGGGCGATGGCGTTTGAGATGGTGAGGGAAAAACAGGTTGTCATGGACGAATGGCGAATAGCGAATAGAGTCAAGGCGCGCGTTGGTGCCGCTCGCTATTCGCCCCTTCACCCCCCGGTTGCGAAGACTTGCGATTAAGGACTGCGCGTACGCGTCCGGCAACGAGATGGAGCCCGCCCTGGTCTATGCGCTCCAGTTCGGCGTCGCCGGAGAGAAGCGAGGCGACCAGGTCGCGATCGCTTTGAGGGAGGCGGCAGGGCGCCGAGGCGTTGCGCTGCGCCGGCGTAAACGCCAGCGAGCCCGGCGCCGCCAGGCGCACGCGCGCCGAAACGTGTTCGCAATCGAAGCGGAGCATTATCTGATCGGTTGAGATATCAAAGACTGCGGGATCGACCTCGCCCGCAGCGAGCAGATTGCGGCTGTGGCCTGGTTCGACCTCGAAATAAACGATGCCGGCGGACCAGGGGCCCGTGATGGGTTCAAGCGAGACTGGCAGAGCGGCGGTGCGGCGCATAGCCGGGCGTTGGAGCACAAGGCGCGTCGCGCCGCTGTGTAGAACCAAATCGTCGCCTGTTTGCACAATGGTCGGCTTGGTGCGGAAGAATTGGAAGAAAGCCTCGTCCCGTCCTTCGCGTTCCACGCCGCAACCCATCGCCGTCTGGGTGTGGAAGTCGTCGGAAGCGACTTCGACCAGTCGGCCGGATTCATCGATGCTTCCGCGCAGGCCAGAATAATTGCACCCGATGGTGAAGGCGAAGCTGCCATCGGCGATGATGTCGACAAAGGCGTGCCGGTTGCCGTCGGCATCGAGGCGGGCAGGCCGATAATCATCGAAGGACACGATGTCCCAAGCGCCATCAATCTCGCTCAGGCTAGTGACTGGTGTTCCAGACATCACCGGCGCCGCGCACTGCACCGCGAGCACGCTCAAGACAACCAACGCCGCAAATCTTAGGGCGGCCAAGCTTGAGGGTCGATGCATGCGCGCCTCGCTGTGTGCATCACTACGCTACGCGCGTGTGTCGAAACTAGGGTCGTGGACTGTTCGCGGTCGAGCTTCGCCCTTGACTATTCGCCACCGCATATCGCCTTCAAGCAAACACAACCCCCGTCAGCACCGCGGCGTAGTGCACGCCCGCCGCGGCCATGACGAAGCCGTGCCAGATGGCGCGGCGGAAGGGGAGGCACTCCCAGATGTAGAACGGAATGCCGATCGTGTAGAGCGCGCCGCCCACGGCGAGCAGGATCAGCCCCGCCAGCGGCACGCCTTCGAGCATGGGCCCGAGCGCGGCCACCACCAGCCAGCCCATGCCGACATAAAACAAAATCCAAATGCGTTTGGACACGCCCGGTAAGAACAGTTTTCCCGCAACCCCGATCAGCGCCAGCACCCAGATCAAGCTGGTCATGCCGATGGCCCAAGAGCCGTCGAAGCGGATGGTGGTGAAGGGCGTGTAGGTGCCGGCGATCATCAGGAAGATGGCGGCGTGGTCGAAGCGGCGCAGCAGGCTTTTGCGCTTGGGTTGCTCAGTCAGATTGTAGGCCATCGAGCAGCCGATCATGGTGATGACGCAGATGGCGTAGACCGCCACCGCGCCCGCCATCGGCAGCCCGCCTTGCCAGATCGACAGCCCAAGCGCGACGCCAACCGCGAGCGTGAACAGCCCCAGCGCCACCCCATGCACCCAGCCATCGACCAGCTTTTCGAGCCGTGTCGGGTAGTGCAGCTTGGGCAGGAAGTCGGTGAGCGTCATGGCGCCACCATGGCGCCCTTTTGCGGCGCTGTCAGGGTGGACACGGTCACACTTGGCGACGCAATGTGACGGGCGAACCGGGGAGAATCAATATGCGCCGCCGCGTCATGCTTGCGTCTTTGCTCGCTTTCATTTGCGACCCCGCTTTCGCGCAAGGCCTGCTTGGTAGCCTCACCCAGGCCGACGCGCGCCGCGGCATCCGCGATGCGCTTGGGCTCGCGGCGACCAACGCCACCACGCGGCTCGGGCGGGCGAACGGCTTCTGGAGCGATGGGCGTGTGCGCATTCCGCTGCCCGGCGTCCTGGGCAGAACTCAGCGCAGCCTTCGCGGCATGGGCATGTCGCGCCCGCTCGACCAATTGCAGGAGAGCCTCAACCACGCCGCCGAGACGACGATGCCGCAAGCGGGGCGATTGTTCACCGATGCGGTGCGCACGATCACTTTGGGCGACGCGGTGGAGATTGTGCGCGGGCCGGAGGATTCGGCCACGCGGTTTCTGCGCGGGCGCACCGAAACGCCGCTGACCGGTTTGTTGCGTCCGCCCATGACGGAGGCGCTCACCCAATCGGGCGCGTTTGGGCTGATGCGGACGGCGCTGCGCCAGGTAGGGCTGGCCAGCATGAGCGGCGATCTGCGCACGGAAGTGATCAATTTCTCGACCTCCAAGGCGCTCGATGGCTGTTTCTTCTTCATCGCCGAGGAGGAGCGCGCCATCCGCCGCGATCCGGTGCGGCGCACCACCGATATCCTGCGCCGCGTGTTCGGCTAGGCATGGACTGCGCGTGAGTGACGCCGCCGCCACCGAGGAATTCCGCCGCGTTTCGTTCGAGGTTCCGGGCGGGCGCATGACCGGAATTACCTTTGGCGGCGATAAGCCCGGCCCTGACATCGTGTTTCTGCACGCCACTGGCTTCAATGCACGCGCCTACCAGGAAATGTTGCAGCCGCTGGGCGAGCGTTTCCATGTGTTGGGAGTTGATGCGCGGGGCCACGGGCTGACGAATTTGCCGCCGCGGCGCTTTGGCTACACGTCATGGCGGCCGCATCGCGACGATCTCATTGCTTTGCTGGAGCGCCACACCACGGGCCCGGTCACCTTGGCAGGGCATTCATTGGGCGCGACGGTTGCGCTCTTGGTCGCGGCAAAGCGCCCTGACCTGGTGGCGGCGCTGGCGCTGATCGAACCAGTGATCATGCCATCGGCCTTTTATGCGCTGATGGAATTGCCGGCCTGGCCGCTCATCGCGCGCGCGGTGATCCCGCTTGCGCGCAACGCCGCTACGAGGCGGGCGCATTTTCCCGATCGTGACGCAGCGGTGCAGGCGTTTACGGGACGCGGCGTGTTCGCCAAGTTCAGCCAGGACCAGATTATCGACTATGTCGGCGATGGGCTAATTGAGGATGTGCGCGGAGGTCTGAAGCTATCCTGCGACCCAGCTTATGAAGCGGCGACGTTTTGCGCACAACGCCATGACCCTTGGGCTGCACTGCGCCGTGTATCGTGTCCGCTGGTGCTGCTGCGCGCGCACAAGGAATCCACCACGCCGCCCGCTGCGGCGCAGCGTTTCGCCGCGCTGAAGCCAGACGCGCGCGTTGCTGTCGTCGAAGGCGCTGGTCACATGTTGCCGATGGAGCGCCCCGACCGCGTGCGCGCCGCGATCGAGAGCGCCGCGCTGATGGCCGGGCGGCGGCGCAACGCGTTCGACTGAGACATCTCCCATCCCAGGGACGCCGCGTCGGCGGCGGACCCCGTCCAGCACGTTTTAGATTGTCATGCCCTGAACAACGCGCGCGGCCATGCGGGCGCGGGCTTGCGGCGATGGCTGGATGGTCTTGCGCGTCGCAACATCAAAGGTGAGCGCGATCACTTCAAAGCTCGCCCATGCCGCCCCGCTCGCGGGGTCGAGCAGCCAATGCACGAGGCGCTGGGTTTTTTCGCCGACTTCGGTCACCCCGGTATAGATTTCGATGAGGTCGCCGGCGCGCGGCCAGCGGCGAAACACCAGCCTTGCTTCCACCACTGCGCCTGCTGCTTCTCCTTGCGCGCCAGCCTCGGTAGCGGCGTCCTGGCGCCATTGGGCCAACAAGTTGGGCACTGAATCGGAAACGCGCCCGACGAAATGCTCGCCGCGCAAGCGCCCGAATGCGTCGCACTGATCGGGCGAGACCATGGTCGCGCCAATGCGAGTCGCGCCGATCTCTTGAGCGCGTTGGAGCTTTGCATCGCCGGGCGTGCGCACAACATCCAACGAGCGCGGCTTGGCATGTGCAGGCAGTGTGCAGGCGATGGTCTTGGCCACGACGCGCGAGCGGGCCGACCACGGGAACGGGCGCAGGTCGCGCGTTTCGGCGTGCATGACCCGCAGCGTGAAGGCTGAACTCGGCGCGCCGCCCGAGTGGCGCATATCGAGACAGATTTGCGCTTCGGTTTCCGACATCGAAACAACGCCGCCATGCATGATCAAAGGTGCGCCGGGCCGCGCTTCCTTGAGGAAGCGCATGTGCGCCTCCAGGGGAACCAAAGTTGCGCACGATGCGTCGCTGAACGCACGCTTCATCTCCAAAGCATGAGCGAAATGCGCCAGTCCAATCAGCGCGCGTTCGAGATGGAAGCGGATGTTGAGATGCCCGCCGTCGTCACACTCCCAGGTGTTGACGCTGCCCTGATAGAGCGGCGCGGGGAGGGGCGCGGGATGGTTCACGCCGTGTGCTGGCATGTGCTGCAGAGGCCGGAGGCCTCGATCATGGTGCGTCGGATGGCGAAGCCGTCGCGTTTGGCCGCATCGGCGAGGTCCACCAAAGCGTGGCCGGCGTCAAACTCTTCGGCCCCGCCGCATTTCTCGCAGATGAGAAAGATCGTTGAGCGTGCGCAAGCGCCGACGTCGCAAGCCATGAATGCGTTCAAGCTCTCGATGCGATGCGCAAGTCCCATGCGCACGAGGAAGTCGAGCGCGCGGTAGATGGTCGGCGGTTTCGCCGAGTTGTGTTCGGTGTCGAGCATCGGCAACAGATCATACGCCTTGGCCGGGCCGTGCTGGTCGAGCAGCAATTCGAGCACGCGACGCCGCAACGGCGTCAGGCTTTCACCCGCTTCTGCGCAGCGTTGTTCCGCTTCCGTGATGGACTCGTCGCGATTGCCATGCCGGTGGGCCATGGCGACTATGATTGCAGGCGCGGCGCTGTGGCGAAAGTGGGGGGGAGCTTGTCGCCGTGCGCGTAATGGAACTTTACAAGAACATTGGATTCGGCTACAAACGGAACATAGCACGAACGATGTAAGGGGCGCGATCATGAGCGAAGCTATTTTCCGGGGGATTTCGGGTCGTTTGCACCGGTTCAGCGCGCACCGCCCTGACGCGGCTTTCGCGGATGCGCCGGCTGTCTATTGCTTCGCGCGTCCGGGCCTTGGCGGGCGCGGCTGGACGCCTTTGTTCTTGTCCAGAACTGGTAATCTTTCCAAGCGCTTGGCCACGCATGAGCAATGGCCAGAAGCGCAACTTTTGGGCGCCACGCACGTCCTGGTGTGCCAGCACGATGAGCGCGACGCGCGCGAATATGTCGAGGCTGATCTCGCCCAGGCGCTGAAGCCGGTGATGAACGGTCCTCTCTTGGAGGCTGAGCCGTTGGCGGCTCCAGTTCGGCTGACCTGGGCGGCCTAGTTCCTCCCCGTTTCCAAGGGAGGAACTCGCCGTCATCGCTCTGGCCGCGGTGCATTTTGCGCGGCGGGGAGGGCGGTCGCAGAGGCCGCAGCCCTCACGAGCCCGATGAACTCGGCACGCCAGCCAAACTCATCGCGGCCACGTGCGCCTTGCGCGAGGGCGATCACGTCGTCCCAACCGTAACCTTGGCGCAAATAGGGATCGCCGCGTAGCAATTGCCCGTAACCCGCCACCGCCGTCGCCCAACGTGTGGCCTCGGAAGCGCGCGCCACCGAAGCAAAGCCGTCGGCATTGGTGATTGGCCGTTCGATCAAGCGCGAATCGTCCTGTCCTGGCAATTTGTAGCGGATGCGCAGGAAGGCGATTTCGCGCGCGGTGTTTGCCGTCGGACTGGCGCCGTCTTGCTGATAACGTAATGGCTCGTTGAAGGTGGGGCCTCCCACCGGAGTGATTTCATAGATCGCCGTGACCGAATGGCCGGCGCCGATTTCGCCGGCGTCGATTTGATCGTTGTTGAAATCCTCGCGCCGCAGCATGCGAGTCTCGTAGCCGATGAGCCGATATTCAGCGACGCGCGCGGGATTGAACTCGACCTGGATTTTGACATCGTTGGCGATCGGAAACAGGGCCCCGTTCAGTTCTTCCGACAAGACGCGCCGTGACTCGGCGATGGTGTCGATGTACGCCGCCACGCCGTTGCCGTTTTGCGCTAAGCGCTGCATCAGCGCGTCGTTGTAATTGCCGCCGCCGAAGCCGAGCACGGAAAGATAAATTCCAGTCTCGCGCTTGCGCGACACGAAATCCTGCAACGCCTGCGGATCGTTGATGCCGACGTTGAAATCGCCGTCGGTGGCGATGATGACGCGGTTGACGGCGTTGGGGCTCGAATTGCGTTCTGCCAAGGCGTAGGCGAGACGCAGACCTTCCCCGCCCGCAGTCGAGCCGCCGGCGCGCAGATTGTCGAGCGCGGCAAGAATGCGCGCGCGGTCGTTGCCTGGCGTAGGATCAAGCACCGCACCGGCGGCGCCCGCATAGACGACAATCGACACCTTGTCGCGCGCGGTCAATTGCTCGGTCAGCATGCGGAAGCCTTGCAACGCCAACGGCAATCTGTTGGCCGGCGCCATCGAGCCCGACACGTCGATCAGCAGCACCAGATTGAGCGCTGGCCGTTGGTTGCGGACGATGTTGTAGCCCTGCAGGCCTATATGCACGAGTTGGCGGCCCTCCGCCCACGGTGACGGCGCAACCGCGACGGTGGTGGAGAAGGGCTCGCCCCGATTGCGCGGCAGCGCGTAATCATAATCAAAATAATTTACCAGCTCTTCGATCCGCACCGCGTCGCGCGGCGGCAATCGGCCTTCGTTTAGGAAACGGCGCACATTGGAATAAGAGGCGGTGTCAACGTCGATCGAGAAGGTCGAGACCGGCTCGTCGGCGACCATGTGGATTGGGTTTGGGTCAACATCTTCGTAACGGTCGCGATCGACATCACCGGGCATGGCCTGCGGTGCGGTTTGGGCGTAGGGCGTGGGGCTCGCGAGTGCGCCTGTCGCGCGTCCGCGGCCAAGGCTCTCTTGCGCCTGTGCAGGATAGGGATTTGGCGGCGGTGGCGGCGGCGCTAGGCCGGGGTCCTGCGGCGGCGCGCGTTGTTCGGTGGTTGGCGGGGCCCCCTCGGGGATCCGATTGCCGGTGACAACGACACTTTCGTCGCGTTCTGTATCAGCAGCATCTCGCGTGGTTTGCGCCGCGCAGGCGGCGAGGATCAATGCGCACAGTGCCAGGCTCGCGCGTCGCGCGTTTATTTTCAACATGGACGTCCCTCCCGAACCGTCCGGACACGGTTTGTTATGCGCCACACGAGCGCGCTGAACGTGGCCAGTGTGCGGCAGGCTCGCGGCGTTTTGCGCACCAGCGCTTGCTTCACGCCGATGTGTGCATTGGCAGCGTCCGCATAGCGCGCAGCGTTTGCGGGTTCGCTTGGCTTCCATGTTCCTCCAAAAAAAGTGGAGGGTGGGGACGCGGGCGTGTCCCGCGTCGGTGGAAGAGTGGAGAAAAGACGCTTGCGCGCCCGCGTCCCCGCAGATGTTTGCGCCAGCTTCAACCGGGAGGCGTTTTTTCACTCTGTCGATTGAGCGCCTGCGGCGAGCGGGGCAAATGTTGCTTGCTCCCGGACCCGGCGGTTTCAATCCCCGCCGGCATTTCTCGCTCATCCGCGTTCCGCTTCGCCTCTGGGCAGGATCCAAACGCCCCTCCGTGAAACCGAACGGGAGAAGTGTGCGCGCGCGGCGCCGGTCGGATTGGTTCTATTCTCGGAGCGCCGGCTTCCAGCCGGCACGTGTTTTCAAGCAAAAAGTGCTGGCTGGAAGCCGGCGGGTTTGGGGCGGGTTCTGGTTCGGGTCTGGAGGCCTGCGGTCTTTATCCTCTGGATTAGGGGCGTGCATCAGTGTTGATCGTTCGACAGTTCGATCAATCAGCACCGCCAAGCTTTCCTCGAAGATTCTCGCGCCCGTGCGGCGGAGGGCGGGTGATGATGTGCTGCTGATTCTTCAAGTCTTGTGTCCTACTTAAATATTAACCCCAAGATGTAGCCGTGAACACACAAGCAACGAATTAGACAAGTGATTTGTCGGTGATTCGTTCTTGCTTCCTTCTGTCATGGCGGCTCGGCTTGAAATCGCCGCAGCCCCGACCCATCGTCAGGTCATGGCTGCGCGCACTCAGATCAAGGCAGTCCTCGGACCCACCAATACTGGCAAGACCCACCTCGCCATAGAGCGCATGCTTGGCCATGCGTCGGGTATGATCGGGCTGCCGTTGCGTCTGTTGGCGCGCGAAGTTTATGACCGAGTGGCGGCGGCCAAGGGTGAGGCGGCAGTCGCGCTCATCACCGGGGAAGAAAAAATTGCCCCGAAGACGGCGCGCTATTTTGTCTGCACGGTGGAGGCGATGCCGCTCGATCGGGCGGTTGAGTTTCTGGCCGTGGATGAAATCCAGGTCGCGCGAGATCTGGACCGCGGCCACGTCTTTACCCACCGTATGCTGCACGCGCGCGGCCTCGCTGAAACCATGCTGCTGGGCGCCGACACCATGACTACGATGGTGCGTAAGCTCTTGCCGCAGGCCGAGATCATTCGCCGTGAGCGGCTTTCCACGCTCGCTTATGTTGGGCCGAAGAAGATCACCAAACTGCCAAAGCGCTCGGCTGTGGTCGCGTTCTCCGCGGAGGAAGTTTACGCCATCGCCGAGCTGCTCCGCCGTCACCGCGGCGGCGCGGCGGTTGTGATGGGCGCGCTTTCGCCGCGTACACGCAACGCGCAAGTTGCCTTGTACCAGAACGGAGAGGTGGACTTTCTGGTCGCCACCGACGCCATCGGCATGGGCCTGAACATGGACGTCGACCATGTCGCCTTCGCCTCGCGGCGTAAGTTCGATGGCCATAGCTGGCGCGATCTGCGCGCCGACGAGATTGCGCAAATCGCCGGTCGGGCCGGGCGTTTCACCCGCGACGGCCAGTTCGGCGAAACCGGCGAATGCGCGCCATTTGATGATGACTTGGTCGAGGGGGTTGAGTCTCACGAATTCGAACCGATCGAAGCTGTGCAATGGCGCAGCGAGGTGTTGAATTTTGACAGCGTGGCGGCTTTGGGGGCGTCGCTGGAAAAACCGCCGACCCGCGCGGGGCTTGCGCGGGTGCGCGGCGCCGACGATGAGATGGTGCTGAAACGTCTGTGCGACGATGCGGAAATGATGGAGCGCGCGCGCGGCCCCGCGGAGGTGCGCCGGCTCTGGGAAGCGTGCCAATTGCCGGACTTTCGCAAGATTTCGCCGGACGAGCACGCGCGGCTCGCGGGCCGCATCGCCGGCTACATCCTTGCCGCCAAAGGCCGCGTGCCGGGTGTTTGGGTCAAAGCCGAACTGGAAAAGCTGAACCGCAGCGAAGGCGACCTCGATGCGCTGCAGTCGCGCCTCGCTCATGTGCGCACTTGGACCTACGCGGCCAGCCGCTCCGATTGGCTGGAGGATTCCGAAACTTGGCGCGCGCGCACGCGCGAGGTGGAGGACAAACTCTCCGACGCCTTGCACGCAGCGTTGACGCAACGCTTCATTGACCGGCGCACGTCGGCTTTGCTCAAGGGCCTCAAGCGCGAAGACGCGATGCTCACCGGTATTTCCGAGGATGGTGAAGTCACGGTCGAGGGACATTTCGTGGGCCGCCTCGAAGGTCTGGAGTTCAAGCCCGATCCGCGCGCCGCCGCCGGCATCGAAGGACGCGCTGTGCGCAACGCGGCGCTGCGCGCGCTCAGGCCGGAAGTGTCGCGCAGGCTGGCGCGCATTGCGGCCGCCGCTGATGGCGATATCGAACTGGCGCGCGACGGGCGCGTGCGCATCGATGGCGCTGCGATGGCGGAGCTTGCGCATGGCGCGTCGGTGCTGAAGCCGCGCCTCGACCTCATCGGCGCCGACAGCGCAAGCGGACTCGAGCGCGGCGGCGCGCGCGAGCGGTTGGAGCTGTGGCTGGCGCGGCTTGTGGCTGACGATTTGCGCCCGCTGGTGGCCTTGGAAGCAGCCTGGCGCGAAGGCCGTCTGCCGCCCGATGCGCGGGGTTTAGCGTTTCGATTGCTGGAGAGCGCCGGCGCCCTTGACGCCAAGGGCGAGGATCTGACCCATGTCAGCGCCAGCGCGCGCGCTATCCTAGGCCGACACGGCGTTCGGATCGGCGTGCATTCGGTCTTCATGCCCAATTTGATCCGGCCGCGCGCCGCTCGGACCTTGGTGATCTTGTCGCGTTCGCAGCGTCGCGCGCAGAGGTTTTTTCTTCCGCGCGCGGGCGCACTCTCTGCTCTGCTCGAAGCGCCAGTCGAAAGGGCGCTTTGCGCGGCCGCTGGCTATCGCGTTTGCGGGCCCGTGGCGGTCCGCTTCGATATCGTGGAAAAACTGGCGGAGGCCTTGGCCAAAACGCCGCCGCCGCCGGACGCATCGCTTGCGCGCCTGATTGGTAGACCTGCTCGCGACCTCGGCGCGGTACTGACGAGCTTAGGTTACGACCAGGTTGGCGGAGAGGTTGGGGTGGCGTCGCGCTGGCGGCAGATACGACGCCTACGCATTCGCGGGCCGGCGCCGGAGGCCGGTCCGTTCGCTGCGCTCGCCCAGCTCACGCCAACGCCGACTGGTCGGCGACGCCGGAAAAAGCGCGCGTGAGCGAGGGTGCGCACCAGCGCGTTGACGTTTGGCTGTTCCGCGCGCGTCTGGCGAAAACGCGGGCGGAGGCCGCGCAGCTGGTCTCGGGTGGGGGCGTTCGGCTTTCGCGCGCGAGATCGACGCATCGGCTAAGGAAACCCTCTTTCATGATCGCGGAGGGGGACGTGTTGAACCTTCCGCTGGCAGTTGGCCCGCGCATGGTGAGGGTTGTCGCGCTCGGGCATAGGCGTGGCCCACAAGCAGAGGCGCGTTCGCTATATGCCTCGTTGGATCGCCATGATTGATCGATCAGCCGTTTGGATCAATGCAGGTTCCGAATTCGTCTTCAGCGCTGGACGCGGTATCGTCGCCGCCTGCGAGCCAGGCCATGATGGCGCTCATAATGCCGTTGCCGTCGATTTGGATGCCAGCGGCATGCGCAGGTTGCGCGGCGCTAAGCGTGCCAGCGAGTACGATCGCGGCCAGCGCCGCTTTGCCCTTCTTTTTCATGAAATATCCTCCAAACTTTGGATCGCGGCTGGGCGCTGTTTCTTGTTGAGAAGCGCCCAGCCGCGCAGCTGGCTAGTGTTCGCCCGGGGTGGGGCTCAGCCGTCCGGATCAATAGCGATGCCGTAATCGTTTTCCGCACCCGAAGCAGCATCATCGTCACCGCCGGTTAGCCAAGCCATGACGGCGCTCATAATGCCGTTACCGTCGATTTGGATGCCGGCGGCATGTGCCGGTTGCGCGCCGCTAAGCGCGGCCGCGAACGCGAGCGCGGCGAGCGCGGCCTTGGTTCTCTTTTTCATTTTTTCATCCTCCAACATGAGTCGTTCGAGCGGGTCCAGCCAGGACCCGCGATGAGGCTGTGTCCCCGCCCGCCAAATTGCAATGCGCGGACGACCAACAGCGGAAATTTCGGTCAACTGCGATCGCAGTGGCGCCAGGACGGGATTTTGCACGCTGGCCGCGACGAATGGGCTTGGCGGCGCACCTTGATTTCAAGGGCGCGCATCGCACATCACCGGCTCCCGTCGGCTCAAACACTCTCGGTTGCGATGACCTACATTTTCACCGGCGCCTGCGTCCACCGCTGAGGGCGCGCCGGCGCGCTGGCGTCTCGCGGCGGTGAAGCGTAAACGCGACGCCCCGGCGGTTGGCGACTCTGCCTTTGCGGCGTTGGCGGAGCTGATGCCGGGGCCAAGCCGATCCCGCCGTCGCCGTGGCGCCCGAACTTGAGCGATCGGGCGCGTCAGCGCGTTGATGTTTGGATTTATCGGGCGCGTTTGTCGAAGACGCGCGCCGCCGCCTCACAATTGGTGCTGGAGGGTGGCGTGCGGTTGGACCGCAACGGGTCGGTCGGGCGTCTCACGAGGCCATCCGCCGTGGTGGAAGTTGGTGATGCGCTCAGTTTGCCGCTCGCCGGCGAGTTACGCTCTCTGCGCATTGCAGCAGTTGGCGCTAGACGCGGATCCGCTGCCGAGGCGCAAAAAATGTACGCTTTGATCAATGGTCGCGAAGGTGATGCCTCTGATTGACAGGAGCCTCCACGTCGCGCGTCTAGCCGCCACCCGTGAGGAATTGAATCAACCGGTCTAGAAAACCTAGGGGGTCGTCACAGTGACAGCAACCGCCAAACAAAGCCTCTGTAGCCTGATCATGAGTTTAACCCTTGGTCTTGGTGGCCCCAAATGGGTGAGGGCGCTGCGTTTGCAGGCCTCACCCATAAAGATGACATGACGTCCGGTGTGTCTGCGTGATCCACCGAATGTCTTTTCAGAAAACGCAGTGGGACCCAGTTCAACCGTTGGGGTCGATGGCGATGCCGTAGTCGCTCTCAGTCGAGGCTGGCTTTTCATCGCCGCCGGCGAACCAACTCATGATCGTGCTCAGCCAACCGTTGCCATCTATCTGTATGCCGGCGGCGTGAGCGGGTTGGGCTGCGGCAAGCGACGCTGCCGCAACCAACGCGGCAAGAGCGAATGTACGTTCCTTCTTCATCGTTCATCTCCCAAGACACGCGGCTTGTTGCTTGTCTCCGCGCACGTTTCAGACGTGGCTGCGTTCAAACGGAGTCAAGTTGCAAACGATGGGTGACAAGGCGAAACGCGCATTAGCAAGGCCTCACGTTTCCGTCATCGTCGCTGAAGCTGCGATGTCACATCAGCCTGCGCGTTAGCGAAGCGCTCGTGCGCAAAGTGCGGAAGTGTGTCTGCGACATCAGAAGTGCGAGCGCTGGCGCGCGCGAGATCCAGGATCGCATTGGTGCTTTGAGGAGGGAAGCGCTCAGGTTCGATACGGGGCCTGAGGCGGCTCGACCAATGCTTGGCGGAACGCCCGCCCGCCGCAGCCAAAGCAACCACGGCCCTCGACAGTAAAACTGACGCAGAGCAGGCCGCTTGACGTCCGGGCTGCCGCCAGCCATCTCAGCGCCGCCATGACCTACATCGTCACCGACGCATGCGTGCGTTGCAAATATATGGACTGTATCGAGGTCTGCCCGGTTGACTGTTTCTATGAGGGTGAAAACTTCCTCGTTATTCACCCGGAAGAATGCATCGATTGCGGCGTTTGCGAACCAGAATGCCCGGTGGACGCCATCAAGCCCGATTCTGGCGACACCCCAGATGGCAAGTGGCTCAAGATAAACACCGAGTACGCGAAGGTTTGGCCAAACATCACGCGCAAGGGCACGCCGCCCGCAGATGCCGATAAGTTCAAGGACGAGGCGAATAAGTTCGAAAAATACTTCAGCCCAGCCCCCGGCGAAGGCGACTGATCTTGGCTCGTGTTGGTGCTTCCGAAACGGCCAAAACTGTGCTATGCATGTTCTCAATCGAGGGCGTTCTAGGCCGCGCCCGGCAGCCGGACCCATCCACCGCGCCAGTGAAATAGCGTAGGACACGAAGAATTCTCGGGGTGGCGACGCCGTCCCGGTGTTGTCGTGCGCCAGCGTAATTGACGTGGCGGAAGGATCCGGCGCACTAGCCTTATTGTCAGCACCCGGAGCATTGTGAATGCAAATCGCCAACGCTACGCCGACGACTTCCTTCCGCCCGGGCGACCATATCGTCTACCCAGCGCACGGAGTTGGGCGGGTTATGGGCGTTGAAAAGCAGGCCGTGGCCGGGCTCGACCTCGACGTGTTCGTGATTTCGTTCGAGCAAGACAAGATGACGCTGCGCGTGCCGACGGCGAAGGCCCGCTCGTGCGGCATGCGTCCGCTTGCATCCGGCGTGGTGGTCGACCAGGCGATGAAGACGCTGCAAGGCCGTGCCCGCATCAAGCGCACGATGTGGAGCCGCCGCGCCCAGGAATACGAAGCCAAGATCAATTCCGGCGACCTGGTGCAGATCGCCGAAGTCGTGCGCGACCTTCACCGCGCCACCGATCAGCCCGAGCAAAGCTATTCCGAACGCCAGCTTTATGAAAGCGCGCTCGACCGTATGGCCCGTGAACTGGCGGCCGTGGAAAAGCTTGATCGCGAAGCGGCGATGCAAAGGCTGGCCGCTTCGCTGGCGCTAAAGAAGCAAACCACGCAGGCGGCAGCTTAGCCCGTAAGCGCGCCGAAATGATGCAGGGGGTCGGGCGGCGACGTCCGGCCCTCTGCGTTTGCGCTTGCTCTACGTTCACGCTTGTTATTCATGCGGTGCCCGCGCTAATGTTTGTGGCGTGAGCACTTCGATTTGGCTGGCGTGTTCCAAACACAATTGCGGCTCGTCGCGATAGATTCCAAGCGGCCCGCGCACACGCACGCGGGCGCCGCTGAAGGACGCGAGCGGCGGGCCGTCCCAGGCGCTGAAGCTCTCGCCGAACACGACAATGGCAAATGGCGTCTCGCCTTCCAACGCAAGCGAGGCGCGGCGGTCGAACACTTGCGCATCCTGAATTCGACCCTCGACGATGCGGTACGGCGCCGGCCCGCGCAGGCAGGATTCAGCAAATGACAGCGCCAGCGCCGTTGCATTGCGCGCATTGAGCGGGCGGTAGGCGCGCTTGCCCCAAAGGCCGCGCTCGGCGCTGCGGGCTTGCGCTTCGAGCACGAGGAGGTCTGCCGTGCGCGCGTGATTGCCCTGGCGCGGGCGCACGAAAGCGGCGCCTTTCGAGATCAGCGCATGCTGTAGCCAAAACCATCGCCCACCCTCGCTTTGCACGAAGACGTGGGCGATGGCGGTTTCTTGGGGAACTTCCGGCGGTGGTTCAGTTGACGCCTCGCCCGCGCGCGCGCGCCGGACCCAGCGCCGGGTCCCGCCGTAAGCGAGCCGCACCGTGCGATGCAGCGCCAGCGCTTCAAGTTCGCCGTTGGCTTGGGCGGCGTACTCATCCTCGCCGCCCGGGGCGTCAATCTCGGCGAGGAACACGCGCAGGCCTGAGTCGAGCTCGAGCGTATCGCCGCCATAGGCGCGCGTAACGCGCCCCTGTTCGCCCTTCTCCAGCGCACCGATGTTCGGGCCGCAGGAAACGAGAAACAGCAGAGCCAAAACAAACCCCGTCATTCCGGGATCGCGAAGCGATACCCGGAACCCAGGGGCTAGAGAAATTTCTATCCAAGCCAAATCGTGTTCCCACCCGCTCGCGTCGGCGACTCGGTCGCGGCGGGGTATGTGGGCTGATCGTTAAGTCCCGAAACGAATCTCTCTGATCTCGATAAAGCCAGCGGCGATATCGGTCTCGCAGCCAACACCGCCGCCCGTTGAGCCCGGGGGAATCGTCTGCGTCCGCCAAACAGTCGCATTCGAACCATAACGCGGCGCCGAATTGCGATGCGTGATGACAATTGACTTGGTTGCGTTGAAATTCACGACCGCGAGTAGCCGCGCAGGATGCGCCACCGAACCAATCCTGCAAGCGTCACCATGATCGAACATTGGATGGTGCGAGCTCACCAGCCGAAAATAGTCGTCGACGTTTTGTTGCTGATCGTCGGCGATATCGTCCGGTCCCGGCGGGTGAGACCCGAGGATCGTATATCTGTACTCGACAAACAGACCTGCGTTGCCGCTCGGCTGCATCGCCAAGATGATGGCGGTCAGGAGCGGCGCCCGCGCGCCTGCGCTCAACAGAACTTCGCGCGGGGACGAATCCACATCGCCAATCGGGCTGAGCGATCGATCATAGAACGTGGCTGGTGAGTTGCTGACCATGTGCCTTTCAAGGTTTACAACAACTCGACCGCCAGTGTTTCTGTTGACCAAGATTTTCGGGCAGTAGACGGGATTGTTTGGAAGGCAATTGGGTCCGGTCTCGATCACGACGCTGGCCGCTTCCTGCGCCTGCGCCAATGGCGCGGGTGCGCTCGCAACAAGTGTGAGAAGTGCGAGACCGCCGATGGTGTAGATGATGCGCATCGATGCTCTCCCCATGCCACGTACCGAGCTAGGTCCACTCAAGCGAACTTGTGCTCGTCTCATCGCACCCGGCCTTCGGACAGAGCATCCAGATCGTGTCCTGTTTCCAGGCAAAGCTGTAGTGTACCCTGATAAACCCTGAGCGGCCCGCGCGCAATAACGCGCGCGCCGGTGAGTGACGCGAGAGCCGGCCCGTCCCAGGCGCTGAAGTTCTCGCCGAACACGACCAGCTCGAACGGCGATTCCTGTGAGTTCCCATCCATCTCCAGCGCGGCTCGGCGTCGAGCACAAGCGCTTCGCGCAGGTGGCCTTCGACGAAACGGTACGGTGCATCGCTGCGCAGGCAATTCGTGTCGGCGGCGAGCGCGGCTTGCGCCGCTGCGCGGAATGACGGTGGTGTTTCGGTGCGTGAAAACATCGCTCAATACGCGCCCGCGCTGCCGTCCTTGCGCATTTCGGTGGCGGCTTCGTAGAGGCCGTTGGCGTTGCGCATGATGGCTTGATAGCCGCCGAAGCTGCCGTCGGCGGGGCGGATGCGGTGGCCGCGTTGTTCGAGTTCGGCGCGCACGCCAGGCGGCACGCCGTTCTCCATCGCCACGAAGCCGACGCCGTCAGGTTGATCGCCGGTGGGCTCGGCGCCGCCATAAAAGCGATAGCGCGCCGCATCGCCGGCGGCTTGCAAATCCATGCCGTAGTCAACGAGGTTGACGATGATCTGCACATGGCCTTGCGGCTGCATGTCCCCGCCCATGACCCCGAAGGCGAGCCAGGGCTGGCCGTTGCGCAGCGCGAAGGCGGGGATGATGGTCTGGAACGGACGGCGGCCGGGCCTGTATTGATTAGCATGGCCGCGCTGCAGCGAGAACAATTCGCCGCGATTTTGCAGCATGAAGCCCAAGCCGTCCGGCACCAGCCCCGAACCCATGCCGCGATAATTCGACTGGATCAGCGACACCATCATGCCGTCTGAATCGGCGGTGGTGAGATAAGTTGTGTCGCCCTCGATGCGCAGTTCCGCGTGCGGCGGCGGCGGCATGGCGCGGTTGTTGCCAATCAGCGCACGGCGCTCAGCCGTGTACTCATCCGTGAGCAGCCGGTTCACATCGAAATGCGTGAACGCCGGATCGCCATAGAAGCGCGCGCGATCGGCGAAGGCAAGCCGCGTCGCTTCGATCTGCGTATGCAGCGAGTCTGGCGACAGAAAGCCCATCTCGCGCAGATCGAACCCTTCCAGAATGCGCAGCGTTTGCAACGCCGCCACGCCTTGCGAATTCGGCGGCAACTCGCACACCTCAACATCGCGATACGGCGCACACACTGGATCGACCCATTCGCCCTGATGCGCCGCGAAATCCTCGTAGCGCAGCCAGCCGCCGATACGGCGCATGTAGGCGTCGATGGTGTGGGCGATGGGGCCGCGATAATAAGCGTCCCGACCGTCGCGTGCGATCAGCTCCAACGTACCCGCAAGATCTGGGTTGGCGAACAGCGAATGACCGTCCGGCATGCGACCCACGCGCTCGCGGACGAAATCTCGTCGTGCTTCCTCGTCCGGCGCTGAAGGCTGGGGCTCGCGAAAATAGGTGTCGCGCGCGTTCTGGATTTCCTCCAACCGTCCTTCATTGAACTCGCGCTCCAGCCGCCGCTGGTTGTTGGCCCAGTACATCGCGATGGTTTGCGGGATCGGCGCGCCCTCGCGGGCGGCGGCGATCGCCGGCGCGAGCAGCTCCACCATCGGCGTGCGCCCGAAGCGTTCGTGCAGCGCGAACCAGCCATCCACGGTTCCTGGCACGGAAACGCTCGCCGCGCCGAAGCTCGGCACGGCGTTTGGATTGCCGCGCTCGCGCGCGACGCGGCGCATTTCGTTGAAGGAGAGCCCGCGCGGGGAGCGGCCTGAGCCGTTATAGCCGTAAAGCCGCTGCGTGCGCGGGTCCCAGACGATGACGAAAATATCGCCGCCGATGCCGTTGCCGGTGGGCTCGACCAAGCCAAGCAGCGCGTTGGCGGCGATGGCCGCGTCAATCGCCGTGCCGCCGGCGCGCAACGCATCGAGCGCGGTCTGCGTCGCCAGCGGATGCGCGGTCGCCGCCGCGCCGTGCGCGCCCAGCACGGGCGAGCGGGTGGCGAAGCTTTCGCCGGACACGCGCTCGCCGCGGCCGAAATTCGGATCGCGCGCAGGCGCGGTTTGCGCGGCGGCGCTGGTGAGCAGCGCCAAACTGCAAAACGCGCCGAGCGCCGAAATTCGCATGTGTCGCATCGCCCGTCTCCAATTTCACCAGCCACTCAATAGCGCCCACGCGCGCCTGACAAGTTCTGCTTGACGAGTTGTGGATGCATCCGTAATATACCATTCGGTTAAATACAAAATGCCCGACCCCCTCAGCGCCAAGTTCGCCGCCCTTGCCGATCCCACCCGGCGCGCCATCCTGGCGCGGTTGGCGAGCGGAGAGGCGAGCGTGAACGACCTCGCAGCGCCCTTCGCGATGAGCCTGCCAGCGGTGTCGAAACATTTGAAAGTCTTGGAGCGCGCTGGGCTGATTTCGCGCAGCCGCGCGGCGCAATGGCGCCCGTGCCGTCTGGAGGCGGCCGCGTTGCAGCCGGTGGACGAATGGATCGCGCAATACCGCGCGCAATGGGAAGCGCGGTTTGATCGGCTTGATGCATATCTGAAAACGGTGCAGCCGAAGGAGAAAAAACGTGGACGCAAAAGGAAATGAGGCGCCGGTCGCGCTCGTTGTCACGCGCCAATTCGACGCCGCGCCCGAAATCGTGTTCGACGCTTGGCTCGACGCTGAAAGCGTTGCTCAATGGATGTTCTCGACCCCGGGCGGGGTGATGGAGAAGGTGGAAATTGCCCCGCGCGTCGGCGGCGGCTTTGAAATCTTCGAACGGCGCGGGTTGCAATTGGCGACGCACTTTGGAAGCTTCGTCGAAATCGACCGCCCGCGCCGGCTCGCGTTCGATTTTACCACCAACCCTGAACAGGGAAATACGCGGGTGACGGTTGATTTCGAAGCGCGCGGCGGCGGCTGTTTCGTCACCCTGACGCACGACTTGGACGCGCAATGGGCCGCGTACGGTGAAAGCGTGCGCGCCGGCTGGACGGGCCTCCTCGCAGATCTCGAACGCACATTGCAAGGCGAAACGCGCGCCGGTCGAGAGATCGTGCAGATGCGAGAGTACGAAGCCCCGCGCGACCTGGTATGGCAAGCCTGGACCAAGGCCGAGCATGTCGATTGTTGGTGGGGTCCGAACGGCTTCGTCACACGCACACAGAGCATGGAAGTGCGCCCCGACGGCCTCTGGCGTTTCACCATGACAGGCCCGGACGGAAAAGTGTGGCCCAATCACCAATTCTATATGGATGTCGCCGCGCCCGAGCGGCTGATTTACGCCCATGGTGCTGGCGACGAAACCGCGCTGGCGCATCTCCACGTCACCGTGATCTTCGAGGCGCTGGGGCCAGCGCGCACGCGCGTAACCATGACCAGTCTCTTCCCAAGCAAAGCCGCTCGTGATCTTGTGGTTGAGAAATATGGCGCCATCGAAGGCGGCAAGCAGACCATGGCGCGGCTAGCCAATCACCTTGAGACAATGGGGAAACGACGATGAAGTTATGGTTGGCGATCGGCGCACTGGCGCTGCTTGGCGCGTGCGCGCCGGAGCAAAACGCGGCGCCCGCGCAGGAAACCGCTGTCGTTCACGATTCGCCAGCGGGCGAGTACACGCTTGATCCCTCGCACGCGGATCTGAGTTTCCGCGTCAGTCACATTGGTTTTTCGATGTACACGGCGCGCTTTACGGCGATGGAAGCCGTGCTGCAATTTGACCCTGCTCAGCCAGAAGCCATGAGCGTCGCCGCGACCATCGACGTGCGCTCACTGACCTTGCCCGCGCCGCCGCCAGGTTTCACCGAGGAGATGCTCGGGCCGAATTGGTTCGATGCCGCGCAATTTCCACAAATCAGCTTCCGCTCGACAGGCGTTGAACTAACCGGCGCCAACACCGCGCGCATCCTGGGCGATCTCACTCTGCATGGGAACACAAAGCCCATCACGCTCGAAGCCACGTTCAATGGCGGCTATGCGGGCCATCCGATGGAGCCGCGCGGACGCATCGGCTTTTCCGCACAGGGCAGTTTCAGGCGCTCCGATTTCGGCATCGCCTATGGGATTCCCGCGCCGGGATCGAACATGGGCGTTGGTGATGAGGTGGAAGTGATCATCGAAGCCGAGTTCAGCGGACCGCCTTGGGCGGGAGCGGCGGCGGCGACGCAAAACTGATAGCAATGCGCGTCGTGCATTGCGCGGGGAGTGCGAATCGATGGTGCAAATTTACGGCCACCCCTTTTCTTCGTTTACCTGGAAAGCGCTCATCGCGCTCTATGAGCGCGGCGTGCCGTTCGAGTTCCGGATGCTCGATCTCGAGCACCCGGAAAACGTCGCGGCGGTGGCCCGCTTCGCGCCAACTGGCCAGTTCCCTGTTCTGGTGGATGGCGAGCGCGTGGTGATCGAGTCGGCGGCAATCGTTGAGTATCTCGACCTTCACCACGGCGAGGCGCCGCCCATGGTTCCGTCCGACGCCCGCATGGCCATCGAGGCGCGGCAGATGGATGGCGTGTTCGACGATTACGTCATGGTCCCGCTGCAACGCATGGTCGCGACCGTGCTGCGCGAGGAGGATAAGCGCGATCCCCATGTCGAAGGCGAGGTGAAGGCGGTGCTGGACAAGACTTATGCATGGCTGAACGCATGGATGGCGGCGCGCACATGGGCGGCGAACAACACGTTCGGCATCGCCGATTGCGCGGCGGCGCCAGCGTTGTTCTATGCGCACTGGGCGTTCCCGATCCCAGAATCCCACGCTGCGCTTCGCGCCTATCGCGAGCGCCTGCTTGCGCGTCCCTCCGTCGCGCGCGTCGTCGATGAGGCGCGGCCTTGGCGCGAGTATTTTCCGCTCAAGGGACGCGGCGAGCCGGACTAACGAAGCGGAACGCGCGGACGCGAATTTCGACTTGACAAGCGTTCCGCAGTTCGCTTTTCGTTCCGACGCGCGAGAGTGGATTGCGCGGAGAAAAGCCCATGACCGACGACCTCATTTTCTACACCAACCCGATGTCGCGCGGGCGCATTGTGCGTTGGATGCTGGAGGAGGTGGGTCAGCCTTATCACACAGAGGTGCTAGAGTATGGCACGACGATGAAGGCGCCGGCGTTTTTGACCATCAATCCGATGGGCAAGGTGCCGGCTTTAAAACATGGCGATGCGGTGGTCACCGAGTGCGGCGCCATCTGCGCTTATCTCGCCGATGCGTTTCCCCAAGCCGGTCTCGCGCCCGCGCTGACGGACAAGAGACGCGGCGCCTATTATCGCTGGATGTTTTACGCGGCGGGCTGCGTGGAGCCGGCGGCGTGGCTGAAGGCAATGCAATTCGAGCCGCCGGAAGATCGCCGCCGCATGGTGGGTTATGGCACGATGGGTGAGGTCCTCGATGCGCTCGAAGGGGCGGTGTCGCGGGGCAACTACATTCTGGGCGACACATTTTCGGCGGCTGACGTCTATCTCGGCTCGCAGATCGGCTGGGGCGTGCAATTCGGGACGTTGGAAAAGCGACCGGCGTTCGATGCTTACCTGGCCCGTATTATGTCCCGCCCCGCCGCCGTGCGCGCGCGTGAAATCGATGACGCGCTGATCGCGGAGGCGAAAAAATAGGCTGTGGCGACCCCGGACAGTCTGAGCCTCTTGGAGGCGCCGCTTGTTTCGCTCGCGCCGATGGCCGGTGTGACCGACATTCCGTTTCGCCGTCAGGTTAAAGCCTTCGGCGGCAGCTATTGCGTGTCGGAGATGGTGGCGTGCGAGCAGCTGGCGCGCGAGCGGCTCGACATGGTGCGCCGCGCGGCGGGCGCTGGCGTGATTTCCCCCCTCGTTATCCAGCTCGCCGGGCGTGAGCCCCACTGGATGGCCGAGGGCGCGCGCATGGCCGAGGCCGCCGGCGCCGATGTGATCGACATCAACATGGGCTGCCCGGCCAAGAGCGTCACCTCGGGTCTCTGCGGTTCGGCGTTGATGCGCGATCCAACCGCGGCGCTGCGTCTGATAGAGGCGACGATTGGCGCAACAGCTTTGCCGGTTACCTTGAAAATGCGCCTCGGCTGGGACCATGCGAGCCTGAACGCGCCTGAGATCGCCAGAAGCGCGCAAGCGGCAGGCGTGCGCATGCTCATCATCCATGGCCGGACGCGGAACCAATTCTTCGCCGGCGCCGCCGATTGGGCGGCGATCGCACCGGTCGTGGACGCCGTGACCATCCCCGTGATCGCCAATGGCGACATCGCCAGCGCTGATGACGCGCGGCGCGCGCTTTCGCTTTCCGGCGCCGCCGGCGTGATGATCGGGCGCGCCGCGCAAGGCAGGCCCTGGCTTCCAGGCGCCATCGAACACGCCCTCAAACACGGGGGAGAGGCAGCGCCGCCCTCGCGCGCGCGGCTGCTCTCTTCTTTGCTCGCTCTCTATGAGGATACGCTCGGCTTCTACGACTGCGGGCTCGGGATACGCGTGGCGCGCAAGCACATTGCTTGGACCATAGATGCGGTCTTCGGCGCCGGCGCGCGCGAAAAGCGCAAGGCCATCTGCACGCTTGAAGACCCACATTGCGTGCGCGAGGAATTGTGTGCGTTGTTTGAAAGCGAGCCCGAGCGGGCGGCCGCATAGTTGGCGCGGCAAGCGATAGCGCGGCTCATTCGGAACGGCTAAGGTTCCCTCGTTGGACGGAGGGAAGGACATGACGACGCGAACGAGCGTGCGTTGGAGCCTTGGGCGGGCGGCGTTCATAGGGTGCGTTATTTCCGCGGTGCTTGTCGCCATGCATTTCGCGCGAGGCGTCGAACCGTACCCGTCGCAAACTTTGGCGGGCCAAATCGGCTATTGGCTCGGTTACGCGGGCATCTACCCAATCATCTTCGTGATAATCGCTGCGATAAGAAATGCGTTCATTCCGAAAGACCCCAACGCCGAACGCAGACCGAGCGTGATTGGAAACTTCTTTTGGCCCGCAACATTCAAGGCGCAGCCTAGTGGCGTCGCGCGATTTGGCCGCGTGTTGCACTGGCTATTCGCGATGGGCGCTGCCGCATTCGTCATTGGCGGCGTGTACACACTCTTCGCGACGTACGACACGAACACAGGCTTAGCGCTTATCGCGTTCGGCGGCGGCATCTGCTTTTTGATCGGTCGCGCGCTGCGGTACATACTTGCGGGCGAGTAGCAACGTCTCGCGAACGGCGAGTGACTAACCTTGGCGACTCAAGTGACTGCCCTCGTTGAAACCAAAGCGGTTTCTAGAGGCAGTGGCGACCCCGGAGAGATTGAACCTGCCGAGGCAATTCAACGCGATAGCGTGTCAAACCTTGAAAATCGGGTGCTATTGATTTCAAGAGCTTACAAGTTCGGTGTCAAACCTTCGAGTCCTCATTTGCCCGCGAGTGCGGCAGGCTAGTCTCTGGGGCTCGCGCAATTACAATTGAGCTCCGGTAACTGCGCCGATCAGCCATGCTCGGTCTGCTGACAACAGAAGTGTCCACCATAGCTGGTCCGCGGGTCGCGCCGCTCTGGCCATAGTCCCCAGACAAGCGCGCGCTCGCGCCTTAGTTCTTCTTCGCTCGCAGGGCGTGGCGTGCGAGGAATTGTTCGCTCGCGCGGGTCCAAGCAGCAAATCAGCCGAGCGCATTTTCAACGCGAGTGGACGACCTCCCGCGCCGAGGTATTTTCTTAGGCCGCGCGGACATGTGCGATAAAGCCGACGCCACATGTGGACGGGACGTGCAGCCCGATTGAATCTCTAATGCGCTTCGATTGAATCTTCCGCCCGCCCGAGAGCGGCGAGGTGGGGAGGATCGCAAACGACGATAAGGGGCATCTTGACCGAAAGCCGCCGAGTGTCTGCAACAACGACCACTGCCAATCCATATCTGCGCCCGGATGAAACGCCTGCGGCGTCCCGCCGTTAGGGGATCCGGTCGGAGTTGAATCACAATGCATAAGCAAACGAACAAAGGCCTGCCGAAGCGCTTGCCTGAAGACACGGTGGCGCACCTGGCCGCTGTCGATCTCTTGGAAGCACTGGGCGTCAGCTTCTGGCGACCATCACTTCACCATCTCAAAGTCGGAGACCTAAATTACTGGCCGGCGAGCGGAAAGATGAAACACGACTGGGAAACGTCCTGCCGTCGTGATCGCGGGAAGCTGGCGCTCGCAGGTCTCATCATTGAAAAGCAGAAGGTGCATACAGGCTTCAAAGCCAAACGCGCCACTGAGAAACAGAACCGGGACGCCGAACAAGCACTTCGCGATGCGGAGACGCCATCGTGCCGGCACAGCGAAGAAGTCGCATCGCTGACCACTCGCTAAAAAATATGGCGCGGGAGGATCAGTCCTCGCACGAGGAAGGATGCCTCCCGCGCTATATCTCTGAGGTTCCTTCTGAAACAACTTCGCGGTGAGAGAGAATGAACAACCCGGCCGAAAGCTCGCGCTCCGCAAGTTCAACGAGTTTCACCCGCTCATCACTCACCTTCGGTGTTTCTGCTCCAGCCGGCTTTGCGCCGCTTTTTCCATGGAGGGAGAAGGATGTGATGTCACCATGGTGACGTATCGCGGGGGCGGCGCAAAGGATCGAACGGCAGGCGATCGAAGAACGCGCGCAACTTCCTCTCGCGCGTTAGCGCGGTCGCCGCATCGCGGCCCGGGGGAAACTGGCTCTCGATCTTTTTGATTTCCTCGCGCCGCCGCGCCGTTTCGCGCTCACGATGCACAAGTTCATCCAGCTCCCAGCCGCTCTCCAGCGCGTCCCACTTCTGCTTCTCAAGCACACTCAGAAAGCCAAACTTTTCGTTGTACGCCTTTGCCCATTCCGTTGTGGTGAGTTCACCCGACGCCGACCAACGCCGCAAACCCTTCGGCAACACGCCACCAACACGCGGCCCTTGCGACGGCACGGCGAGCAATACCTTCAGCGAATTCTTCTTCGAACCATTCGTGCCCACCAGCAGCGGGTCAATCAACCGCCACAGCTCCTTCATCAGGCTCCACTGGTTGCGATGAACCAGGCCGTGTTGCGGCGCGCGCCACATTTCCGCGCCAAAGGTCGGCATCAGTTCACCCACACGCTCCGGCAACTGCGTCGCCACCCAACCATACGCCGCGGCGACGTGCGCCGGCGGCACATGCATCACCAACCAAGTCGTGAAGCCGCCGTCCGCATCGACCTCCGTCTGCTGCACAAAATGCAGCTTGGTCTCGGCGTCGCCGGTCCACGATCGCAGCCGCAACCGCAACTCCCGCTTCAAGTCGCTCAGAAACTTCATCGCTTCGAGCGCATCCGTCAGGCCGTACTCAGCGAACGGCATCCGCAAACGTACGTTGAACCAAACACCAAAGCGCTGCGGCAGCATCGTGGCGGCTTGGTACTGTCCCTTCACGTCCTTCAGAGTCAGAAACTCCGGACGGGCCTTATACCGAACGATCTGCCGCGACGCCCCAACTGCGCGCCGTTTGCGCACGCTCTTTTCCGGCGCGCTAATCTCCGGTTCATCCGACAGCGGCGGTAGTGTCAGATCGGTCGGCGAGATCGCGTAGGCGGCGCGCGTTAGCTCCAATTGCAAATCGCCGTCTTGATAAACGGTTTGCACACACCGCGACCAAAGCTCGGCCAATCCGAGGACGTAGGCCAACGGCGGCACCCCCGCGCCGCCGAATGCGCCGCGCAACTCCGTGATTAGGGTGTCCACCAGTTCGGGCGATGCTAGCAGGAATGCCGCAGTCGCCTCAGGATGATCCCGGCGATCCGTAAAGCCGATGTGCGCTACATGCACGAGCGCATCGCGCAACGCGGCGGCCTTCGCAGCCGGTGGCGCTGTCCATTCGGCCAAGATGCACTTAGCGTCGGGATAGTTGCGCTGCGCAAGCGCAATGTGCGTGCGCAACACAATGTCCGCCCACGCCAAGTCGAGTCCTTCGGCGACGTTCTCCACGCGGAGCGCGCCGGCATGCGCGTGCTGTCCCAAGGCGATGAGGAAATTGCGCATGTGGCCGTCAGCGTCGGCCGCAAGCAAAGCGAGAGCATGTGGCTCCGCTACGATGCTCTGTTCGTCACAGACCTTCTGTCCGTACCCTATGAGCTCGGAAGCGGACAGCTGGCGCAACGGGACACGCATGCACCGCGATCGCAGAGCGCCAGACACCATGCTTGGCTCGGTGGTGGCGCACACGAAGCAAGCGACGCCAGGCTTTTCGAACACCGACAGCAGAGCACCTTGCGCCGCCGTCGACAACAAGTGAACTTCATCGAGGAAGATCACGCGGTATGCCGTACCGAACATCGCAGGTAAGCGGGCGAGTTCGGCGACGTACTTACCCACGTGTTTTTCGCCGTCTTGGCCGCAAGCAATCTCGTGAAAGATCCAGTTCTCGTGCTCACTTCCCATCAGGCTACATGCTTCGCACCGCAGGCAGGGCGAGCCGGATGATGTCAATGCGGTGCAATTCAGCGCGCGTGCATAGATCCTCGCGAGCGTTGTTTTGCCGGTGCCGTACGGGCCGGTGAGCAGCAATGGGCGCGGCTCGCCGCGTTTGATCAGCCGCGTTATTGTATTCACGGCGAAGGGCTGTCCGATGACCTGCTCAAAGGTCTCCGGGCTGTAACGAGTATCGAGGGTCACGATGTTGCTCCAATCAGAGCGCGCCGGGCGCGCGGGAGCCGACACATCAAGCGCAGCTTCGTGATCCACGCACCAGACATTTCACGGCAACTTCGACACGCGACGACAGAACCCGACGCATGTCGACAGATGTGCGAACACAAGCCGCTCTGCGTGACCACGCCGACACACCAAGCACTGAGCGAACTGACGACGACACAACCGCGAAGCGGCCATCGCGCGGTAGTGTCGCCGCCCAAGTCAGTGCGCAAATCGTCGAGGCGTTGCGTCGAGGCGTGCGACCGTGGCAGCAGCCCTGGTCCAACGCGGTGGCGTTACAGCTGCCGCTTCGCGCCAACGGCAGTGCGTATCGCGGTATCAATGTCCTCGTGTTATGGATGGTGGCGCAACAGCGCGGCTACCGATCGCGCCAATGGATGTCGTTCGCGCAAGCGCGCGAGCTGGGCGGCCATGTGCGGAAAGGCGAGAAGGCGACGCGCGTCGTCTACTTCTCGTCAGGTGCAAAGGGCGGCGACGAGGAAGCGGCAACGACCGAACCGCATCCGACGCGGCGGGCCTTCTCAAAGAGTTTTGCCGTCTTCAACGTCGATCAGATCGATGACCTGCCGGCCAATGGTTACGCGCCGCCGCCGGTGTGCGCGGAGCCCGACGACGCGCGTTTGGCGGCGCTGTTCGCCCGTGTGCCAGCGGCCGTGCGCGTGGGCGGCGGACGAGCGTGTTACGACCCGGCGGATGACGTGATCTACATGCCAGCGCGCGACGCGTTCCAATCCACCGCGCAATACTACGCGACCCTCGCGCATGAGCTTGGGCATTGGACGGGCCAGGCAAGCCGCCTCGACCGGCAACTGACCGGTCCACGCGACACAGCGAGCTACGCGGCCGAAGAATTAGTGGCTGAACTCTGCAGCGCGTTCCTCGGCGCGGAACTCGGTCTCCCCATCGACCACGTCGAAGACCACGCGGCCTACATCGACCACTGGCTCAAGATCCTCGACCGCGACCCGGGTGCACTTCTCGCCGCCGCCGCCAAGGCGCAAGCGGCGGCGGATTATCTTCGCGCGCTACTCTTGGAATCGCCTGAGGCCGGAGCATGAGCAGGCCGCGTCCAATCCTTGCGTTGCAGCGTGCCCTAAGATGCTTGGCGCTACACCGGGCGATCGCGTCCGCCGACAGGCAAGCGCGCGTAAGCGGGCGCTGGCGCTCTGGGCGACGAAGCAGGGAATTCCGCTGGTTACGGCCGCGCACTCCGGCCACGCTGCTGCCGTAGCGTTGGCGCGCGCAGAACAGCGCGGAAGACGCGCACTTCGGGCGCGCGAGCGGTCGCTGAAAATACTCCGTGTAACACCCGCTGCGACGATGATGGCGTTGCGCTCAAAGTTGGCGGCGACACTGCCGCTGGTGGAGGGAGAGCAGGCGTGTCCATTGTTATGCAGCTTGGCGCGCGATCTCCGCCGTGTGTCGCGAGCCTCCCCCAGTGGCGCTGAACTCGCAAACTGATGGTGTGGAGAGCATATCCAACCGACCACGGAGGGCATGCATGCACAAACTCAAACCGCCGCCACGCGACGCGGTGACGAAGCGTCTCAAGCGGGCATCGGGCCACCTAGGCGCGGTCCTCTCACTAGTGGAGAAACAGCGCTCTTCCTTGCAGGTGGCGCAGCAACTGGCAGCCGTCGAGGCGGCGCTTGCAGCCGCGCGACAGCAGGTCGTCCAAGAACAAATGCAGGTCTGTCTCGACGGCGGCCAGGTGGAAGGACCGACGCTCCGCCAACTCCGAGCGATCGCGCGCTTCCTGTAACGATGGTGCCCGGCCCAAAAGGCTTTTGCCCAAGCGGGGATCAGAGGCAGCAATCCGCCTGAGAGCGCCGTTGGTAATATTGTGTCGATAGGGCAGGGATTGGCCTCTTCCCGCCGTTTTCTTTGAACTTGGCGGTCAGGCAATTGCTCGCGATCTCTCGATCACGCTTTTGTCCCCGCACGAGTACTCAAGCACGTCGCGAAAGGCTTGCTAGTAAGTGCGACAAACGCGGCTCAAGCCAGCGCAAGCGATTCTCTGGAGCGGCCTAACCGACTGTTCCCGTGACGGTCCCGTTATTCGTAACGCTCACGGTCTTGCCGTTCTTGCGCACCGCATAACCTGGCGCGCCGGCAGACGCTGGTGCATTTGAAGACCAAGTCCCGACGCCGCCCGAACCCGAAACACTCGCGCCGGATGATCCGCTGGAGCCTGCGCCGCCGCCGCCGCCGCCTGAGCCATTGATGCGACCAGAGGCGCCGCCGGGCCCGCAATTGCCTGCCGTGCCGCCCGCGCCGCCCGCAGAACTTGTGCCGTTCGCGCCTGGATTGGATACAAGGACTTACCAAGCAACCAGGCCGGAGTGGATTTCGCCGAGTCTGTTAGGAGAGACACGCGTAACTTGTCGCTCAGCGAATCTTTTGAGGGGTGGGCGCGCGCCGAAGGAGCCACCCAATTTGGTGACCAGACTTTTCGGGACGCGTTCGCCGCTCTTCCGGAGGAAGATCCATCGAGGCTTGCCGTGAAGGCCATCAAGAAAGCGCGCTGACATGATACAACAATGGGCCCCTTCGTCCTTGGATTGTCTTCGACGGTTTAGCTAAAGCGACGCGGCACGCATCAAAATTATGGAATCGAGAAATGCGTCTCAGGTTCATCGTTGTCTTTGTCGTGTTGCTGGCTTCTTGCGGCGATGTCCGCTCTTTTGAGGAGACCTCTGCTCAGTTCCAACAGGATCGCGATCAATTGCGGCAACTGGCACTGACCTCCTTGGAGTGTGAGAACGCATCGCGCTTCGATGCTAGCGCGAGCGAGGGTGCCGGATGTGTTGGTGAGATCGCTCGCGAACTCGACAGGCTCGGATACGATGCGGCGCTCGTCGATGAAGGTCGTTGGCGTGTCGCCTTCGTTAACGGTGACGATGGAACTGCCGTTGGGAATGTCATCAGTGGTATTGCATATTACCGCGCGCCACGCGCGCCTCGAAACGGCGAGAGACCTCTCACAGCACCTCCTCACCAATGGTTCTATTTTCAGCACGACTAGCGCGTGCGAATGCAGCTCCAAGTTTCAAAGGGAGTAGCCGCCCAGAAGGCTTCGCTAACTCCTGGCTTATGGATGGCTTTTGCCTGCAATGGACACTGTGTGATTGCGTGGCGGTGTCTTGAGTGGGCTACGAAGGCGTGTCCCGGTCGTCTGGGCGATTGTTGTCTGGAAAAGACCGACGTCGTCAGCGCCTCGACTTCTGCTCAACGACCCAACGCGAGAAAGGAGTTGGTTGCAATATGCTCCCCAGAGCCTTGGCCGCTTAACGTCCGCTGGACGGAGAAGCGGCGGTCCTTCCGACGATTGGTAGGCACACGAAAATACGGCCCCGGTTGCTAAATCGCCCGGCAGTTCGGAAGGGCCTCCGTAAGGAGCCGAACTATCTCACTCGGTGCCGGTTCAAGTCCCGAAAGAGGCGTTCTCACTGTCGCACCGGACGCAAGGCGCGCGAGCAAGACGGGTCTTCCAGCCTCATTCACTCTCAACTGGAGAGACACGATCTCCGAAGAACCGAGTTTCCTATTTGCCAGTCCGTAAACCCACTCTTCGCGGAGCGTTATTGCGCGCCTAGCTCCGAAGTTGACAGCGTACAACACTTTGGCAAACCGCCACAGATAATAGACAAGCGTCATCGACGTCAGCGCAACCAGTACAAGTGTCAGTAATGACATCGGGCTTTCTGAGGCGACAACAAGCCAGCACAGCAAGGCCAATGCAAACCCTACTCCGAGGCTCTGAGCGATGACCGCGCCGGGGACCGCGTACCGCGCGACGACGACTTCCGATGATAACGAATTGCTCATCATCAACGGCACCCCATCAAAGTGTCTGCGCAGTTAGGGTCCCGCGTGATTTCTTCCCGAACGGCTTTCGCCTGCGATAGCCGATGGCGCATTGTCACGCCGCACCGTCGATTGCCCGGCCAATTGAGGCGGGGTCCAATACACGAGCTCAATCAAGCGCGCGAGGATCAAGTCTTGGCCCCGCCCATATTGTAGGTTGGCCTTCGGCGTCGAATTCATTCTCCACGGCACACCAGTCCCAGTCTTCTTGAGCGGCCGCCACGCCGCGCACTACCAGGATTGCGCCCAAGTCGTCACCGTCAGCATTCTTAAGAGAAGCGATCAAATGGCCATCGTCATTGTGACCGCGATGTTCGACGACACGCCATACTGTACCGGCAGCATTGAGTTCACTTTCGGCTATCACCTTAGCTCGGGTGGCGAGCGCTGCTTCCGCCCAGCAATTTGCCATGGGAGCTAGCTCTGGAGCGTCAACGCCGGCGAGCCGGACAACGTCCGGTCCGATAATGAACGTGTCTCCGTCGAGCACCTGAATCGGTTGAATCGGTGCCTGAATCGGATCCGCACCATTTGAGACGACTGCCTTCTCGCAAGAGGAAATCACTGCGAGGGTCAGAAATAGTGCGATGACGCGGGAGATGTTCATGAACGGGGTCAGTTTCCGCACCCCGGCGACGCTGAGTCGATGTGTTCGCACCCTCCGCCTCCTAGCCCCATGCCATTCAGAAGATTTCTCGCGTTGGCGTCAATTCTCCCATGGAGACCGCCGAACAAGTCTGCACCTCTATGAGAAAAATGGTTGCGTTCGTGCAGCAGGGTTCTCGCAAGCCACGACGGGCGATTGAACTGACCGCGGTGGTCGCTGTTCAAGAAGATGTTTCCCGAGCCCCAAATATCTGCATACCCGCGGTCGTCGCCAGCGACCTGGCCCGCGGTGCGTCCTGGGCCGAATTTAGCGCGAGCCATGCCCCCGCTGTCCGTGATCACGATACCAGTAACACTTCGCCAGTTGCTTCCCCTTTGCGTAGCCGCACCGATAAACTGTGATGTGACCCGCGCCATGACTTGTTGATCCTCGCTCCCTCCCGAAATGTTGTTGACACCGGCGTTGCCAATGTCAGAGCCGGAATTCTCGTTGATGAACCCAGTAAAGTCTCTCCCGAACGCACGCGTTTGAGACGGATTCAGGTCGTTGTCGCGACTATTGCCATCCCCGTTGCCGTCAACCATTACTGACCGCGCGCGCGACCCAGCCGTCTGGGAAAAAATCCGAGCCAGCCCCGCCGGGTCGACATTGTTAATTGGATCGGCACCCACGTACGCATACAAGTGCATATCGGCTCGATACCCCACGGGGTCAGTTTGCAGGAAGCGACCGAGGTTCGGGTCATCGACCAGCCCGAGTGCACCTTCTGAGATCGCAACTCCTACTATGAGCGAAAGGACGCTCGTCGAACCAGATCTGCGCCGGCCAAATTCAGCGCATTAGCAATGAGGAAATAACCCACCCCCCACGCTAGGCTACTCAACCCTGGGAAGCCTCCCCTGGCTGAAAAACTCAGCGCGGCGAAAATTAGCGGCCAGGACACCAACAAGCCTATTGCCGCCGACGCAAGCAGGATACCGGCGCTCAGCGTTCGCGTCTGTCGCGCTGAATAGAAATAGAAGGCAGCCGTCGCCAAAGGAAGGACCAGCCAAATAATCGGGGGCTGATACAGCAGCGCTACAAAGTAAAATGCACTTTGGATCGCTAGCAACAAGAGAAGAGACGCGAGGTATCCAACTCTCATTTTTACCATCTTCCTCTACGCACGCCGATCGAAACACCCTCGCGGATGTCACCATCGATCTTCTGCTGAAAGATACTCTGCGCCGTTAGGTTGATTGGGTTGTAGTCTCCACCCGCATGAATACCTGACGCACTTTCCCCAACAAGCGTGATGCTCGTCCCGCTTCCATTTTGACGAATCACTTGAGAGACGACCGAGGGATTGAAAATGTGATTGTCCGGCACGGATAGATTAACAACTACAGTGTTTCCATTGGAGTCGGTTGTAACAAAGGAGCGGACCTGATCACCCAATGGCCCTCGTGTTGCGAACGGGTTGATTCCGGCGTTGTTAAGAGCGCCTTCCGCAGTCGCTGGCGCATCGTCTCCCGGCGTGGGGTCACGAATAACGGCTTCAGTAGTTCCAGCAAGTGTGTCGGGGCCAAAAGCGGGTGTTGATGAAGACAGCGTGTAATCATTGTAGTTCGGGTCAGACTCCGGAACACCAGGATGATTGTCGGGGTTGGGAATTGTGTACTCGCCGATCTCGTCCCCTGGAGGATCGCAAATTAAAACCCCGTCCGATGGTTCGCATCCCAGACCTGTTGGATCAAACGCATTGACGGAGTCGTTCCGCACGTACGCATACAAGTTCAAATCTTCGCCGTATCCCACCGGATCAGTTTGCAGGAACTGAACGTTAGACGACTATCGCGAGGGACTAATCTTGCGCGTTAGGCGGAGGAGAGTCTTTGGGTTTCTGGGCAAGCGACATGAGAATCACTGCTATCAGCGCAGCTAACGGTGCGGCCGCGAATACGAGATCTTGATCTAAGAGGGCACCAATCATGCCCACGGCGATCGTCACCGCGAAGAAGACGACAATTCTCACTGATCGCTCCTCGTGCCTCTGCTTCAGATGCGGGGCAGCGCTAGTCGATCGGACGACTAATGGCTGGCCCGACACGCTCAAGCTGCTCCCTGGTACCCACATCCACCGCATCGGCCTCCGTTGTAGGCGTAGCCACCGCGCCTCCCATCCCAATACCGACTGCAGCGCGCTCGACGGGAATTCCCACTGAGCCGACATCCGTCGACACTTCGCCATCCTCGATCCTGGCTGAACCGCCTATACTAAGAATGCCGCCCGCGGCTATGCCGGTGTGCGTGGTGCTTTCCTGATCCTCGATCTCACCGCGATACACACCCACACCAAGGAACGTGCCAGTTCCGAATCCGCTCACGTCGTCTTCTCCTTGAGCATTTGAGCGCACCATGCCGATTTCAAGATTCCCGTCGTCGTCGAAGCCAATAGCAAACCCGGCGCTTCGGTAAGTCGGAGGCAGTGGTTCGCCGGTCGCTATGTCTTGATCGCCGACGGTCCATCCCTCCCAAGTAATTACGAGCCCGTCTCGTCCAGTTGGATCGGCGCGGTTCACCGGATCGTCACGCACGTAGGCGTAGAGGTTGAGATCGTCTTCGTATCCGACGGGGTCAGTTTGCAGGAACCGCCCACGATCGGGTCGTAACGCTTATGGGGCAGCTGGAGGCGCGCTGGCTACCAAGCGCAATGCCGATCTGCCGCACGCGCCCAAGTCAAGTACCGTCCCATCCAGGTATTCCCGCGTAAAAATGCCCCGAACGGTTACGTAATTTTCGGTGTCACCACGCAGGCCGTCGGGCGGGAGATCCAGAAGCGAAATCGCATCGTCTCGATAAACGGCGGGATCGAAATGGCCCGAGTACAATGCTGCGCGAAATAGCTCGAAGCGCTCTCGCGATTGATACAGGCATCTCGATCCTACCAAATAGCCGCGAACTGTAACCGTGGATCCGTCCAACTCATCTGACCCATTCAGTCTGCGAGGATCCAGAACGTCGCTGGGAACGGATACACACGCCGACAGCAGGAACAGTGTAAGCAATGCACCAACATGACATTTCATAAGCATGGTCATGGTCCCCTGAACAAATCCTGCTCCGCGTTTAAATTCTTCTGTATCATAGCTTGTTGAACAGTATTGAGCGCCCCCAATGGGGCAGTAAACGTCAACTGACCGTTCTGAATCTCGTGCCAACCAACTTGCCCATGAGACACAGTCGCCATCGGAATTGGCCTTCTCAACGCGAGCGACGCAGTGTCCCCATAGCCGCCGTTTAGACTTGGCGCATCAACCATTCCCTCTGAAGCGTCGGGGCCGGTGTCGATGTGACCGTGCATGGCGAACTCCGCTCCAGATGGCACGGTTGATCTCGCCGTATTGCCGCCGGCCGCACTTGCAGTGATCGCACTCGTGTCCCGTCGAACCTCAAGAGCCCCGCTAGCATTTCGTACGCCATATCCAACGCGCTCTTCGGAGCCCTTCGGGACGGCGACTTGCGAGGCACCAGCAGTAGCGGCGGCTCGCATCTCAGATGTCGCCGTCGTTGTTTGACCATTTGATCGCGCAGGATCGTAAGTGTCCGCGGTCGTGGTGCAATTAACGGTGTCACAGGTTGTTGCGCGCCCAGAGGGATCTAACGCATTCAAAGAATCGTTGCGCACGTATTGATAGAGATTGAGATCGTCTTCGTACCCCACGGGATCAGTTTGCAGGAACCGACCGATGACGGGATCATAGACTCGCGCCTTGCTACGTCACTGGGATTCGCCGGCTGTAGCAAAGGTGACTCACGCTTCTTGCCGGCTCGCGGATGCCTACGATCCAGATGAAGACGCGGCGTGGGTGCATCGCAGAGCGTCGAAACGTGGGTGTCACCGCTTCTACTGGTCAAGCGGCCGGCAACTAAATCGGGCGGCCAATTCAATGAGCCTCGTTGTGCGTTGAGCGCCGAGGTCATCGCTGGGCACATATTCATCGTACAGAACACCCAGCGCATTACAGTCCCCACGCTCTCCGGCGAACAAGAGCCAGCGGTGACTTTCGGGGATATTGCCCACGTTAGCGTAGTGAACTGCGAGCGCGTTGGCCGCCCCAAGATCGCCGGCATGCGCATCATCGATTGCGGACTGCAATTCCACCGCGCTCATTACCATCCCGTCGTCGCCAGCGACAGCAACGGGCTTATCGGGGGCACACGCGCTTACAATTACGACGCAGGCCGTGAAAACCAAACGGCAGGTCATTGATCTTCTCTCAATCGTCTACGCTCGGTTCGCTCAGGCAACCGAGATTCGGCACCACGCGAGATGCCTACGATGGCGCGAACCTGACCCGTGGCAATGTTTGCTTCGAAGCCGCGAAGGCGCTCACCAGGATTAATTTCAATCCCAAAGTCTTCGAAAGATCCGTTGGTGACCTGGAATTCTCCTGCGGCGCCGGGTCGACCTTCAGCAGTCTTCCAGAATGCGGTCACGGTGAATGTACCGGTTCCCTCGTTGAAGGAGTACCATACTTGCGATGTGGCTGCCATTACTGCCCTGTCGCCATCCAGTCGTGAGAGTTGTTCAACCAAGGCCGCGTTCGCGCTCCCGCAACGACACGCGCCGAGAAAAATCGGCTCTCCTCGGCCGCCGAGACGCCGAACGTCCGCTAACAACGCCGATGGCCGTACTCGAGTAAAGTCGCGGTCACCCCGTCCAGATCGTCGTGAAATTGCCGGTCCGTGGGCAAGGATTGTAGTCGTGTTCGGCAGATCAAATTGTTGACCAGCCGCACGGATCGAGGGCGGATCGAACTCCGTGGTGTAGTTGACATCGGCTAGGCCGCCAGGGTCGCCGCGATTGATTGGGTCGCCTTGGACGTAAGCGTACCAGTTCATGTCAGGAACCCACCCAACAGGATCAGTTTGCAGGAACTGTTGGTCCCGACGCGCTTCATCGTGCAGCGATTTTCCTAGACGCCGCAAGCGCGTAAGCATCGCGCACGCCCGCCCATCGGATAATTTTATGCTTGATTATCTGGAAGGTCGCGCCCGGTCCTGGGGGGCGGTCAAAGAAATTGAGATCGTGGAATATGCAGTGACGTCGGCTGCGTCGGTGGCGACTATAACAATAGATTCACACGTCCGCGGGTGTGCTCGGATGCGATCTGGCAGTCGACGCGCGCTTTCGCGCGATCAGAAAAATCTCCACTAGCATCGCCGCTAGCATCGACAGCATCCAGATCAACACCATAGGCAACAAAACAACGCCCACTCCAATTGTTGCGTTCTCCTGTTGAGCCAAAGACATAACCCAAACGAACCCAACCACAGGACTCGCGATTAGACATAGCCCCGTGCCGAGCACCCTCGGCCAGCGGGGCGCACGCCGCAGGGCAAGCCAACCCATCAGCGTTATTAAGCCGGGGCTGACAACCGCCAGAAACATCATCGCACCTCGTTCGAACATCAAGCATCAACGGCAATCTTAGCAACGGACGTGACGTTAAAAGTTCTCCTCCAGAGTGCTATCAGGCGGACGCAAGGTTGGTGCTGTTTCTTCGAAGGAACGTGGCAAGCGCAATCCATCAGTCGGGTCGTCGCTCGGAAGGAAGCGTCGGCCGGTCTCTACGCCAAACCTTATCCAAGGACGACTTTCTCTGTCGTAATCGTCTTCGTCTGGATCTCGCCGCGCGTAATAAATCCCGGCACCGCTCACGGCGGCTTCGGCAGGCCCCAGGATGCCCCAATGCTTCTCGTCGTAGGCACCCGCCTGAAAGCCCGCCATGAAATTGCCCATCTCGCGCGGGCCCATTTCGATCTCGCCTACCAACCAAGTGTCATTCTCCGTGTTGACGAACCCTCCCTCGGCACCAAAGTCAAAATGTCCGCCACCACTCGAATTTTTGTAGATATTGACGAGCCCCTCGATAGGCCCAGCAGTCGCTTGTTGATAAGCGAAGTTAAGCAGAGCCTGTGTCTCATCCTCGGTATAGTGGCACTCATCAGGTGAGTCATAGCACGCACCGGTTGGATCTGACATGTTCAGCGGATCGCTCGCGACATAGGCGTAGAGGTTGAAATCGTCTCGGTACCCGATGGGATCAGTTTGCAGGAAACTCCCCAGCGCCGGATCATGAACGCGCTCCTCGCGGTTATTGAGTTCGTCTGCGGGCGAAAGACTCGCTTACTTTTTTGATGCCAAACTCAAAGCGTGGATTAACGCCCCGCCCCCAACAAGATAGATTGCCCAAGTTGCGTTGAGGGCGGACGAGACGAAACCCACCACCAGCAGGGCTAGAATCCAAAACAACATCCAACCGATCGCTTTTTGACTCATGGGGCACAGCCTGTGTCAGGCTTCATCTTCGACTCCTGCGGTCGCGGTCGCTCGGCCGGCCGAGGGCGCCAGCGGCATCACTTACGAAATTGAAAAAGTCAGCGACGGGATTTCGTGTTTCCTCCGAAACACGATCCGCCTCATCACTGATGTCCAAAGTGATGGAACTGGTCACGCGCGTTTCGGAGCGACCGACGGAAGCGCCCGGAGGGCCGAAACCACCTTCTAGAGCAAGCGTGGGCTGTCCGGTTGAAGTGAACCCGGGCTCAACCGTTACTTGGCTGCCGCCGATCACGACGTCGAATTCAGCTGAGTACGAAGTACCCTCAAAGTCGTTCTCGACGTCGCCACCAACGAAACCCACAACAAGATTCACGGACGTGTCCTGTCCTGCCGCCTCACGAGTCGTTTCATACGTTCCGAGAGTAACGCGGTCGCCTGTGAGATTCCCAAAAAACCCTGCCCCTCGACCCGGCGGTGTCGGTTGACCAGTTTGTAGAACAATCTCTTGCTCGCCTCCGATTGATGCGGTTTGGCGACCTCTTGGATCGGTCGCGTTGAGCGGATCATTCCTGACGTACTGATAAAGGTTCAAATCATCTTCGTATCCGATTGGGTCAGTTTGCAGGAATGAAACCTTAGCCCACGCTCTAGATGGTGAATAGGGCAGGGCGCGCGGTGGCCGCGAGCGAAATGCTTCTTGTTTGATTTGCGATGACAGCAACTCAAATGGAGCTCCGTGGTGATCGACACGCGTATTTCAAACTTGCAACACCCGCCGTGGGCAGACGACCTGCAATGCGCGCTAGAACGGTTCTGCGCTCATCTCGCCACCCGCAACTATTCACCTTTCACGATTGAGCAACGGCGCATTGTTGCGAACGACTTCATTGGCTGGTCGAAATCTCTCGGCATTGATCGAGCCGGTGAAGTGCGTCGTGAGGAAATCGAACGCTATCGTCAGCACCTGTTCGAGCATCGCAAACGGAATGGCGAGCCGCTGGCAATCCGAACCCAGATTGTTCGACTGGTCGCGCTACGCGCCTTCTTCAAATGGCTATCGCGAGAGCGCATCATTTCATTTGACCCCGCCGCGGAGTTGGAACTGCCGCGAGGGGAGCGCCGCCTACCAGGCGTGATCCTTTCAACTCGCGAAGTCGCGGCTGTTTTGGCGCTTCCGGACACCGCGACGCCGCTCGGTATGCGTGACAGAGCAATCATGGAAATATTCTACGTCACCGGCATCCGCCGACTGGAGCTCACGCGCCTGCGAATGCGGGACATCGATTCCGATCGTCGGCTCCTGCTTGTGCGCAAAGGTAAGGGTGCAAAGGATCGGTTTGTGCCAACTGGGGAGCGAGCGCTCGCTTGGCTAGTCGCGTACCTGACTTGGGCGCGTCCGCGCCTAGCTGGTGAAGTTCAGTCGGACTTCTTGTTTTTGACATCGCGCGGTACGCCGCTGGCGCCGAAGAAGCTCACAGCCCGCATAAGCGCTTATGTGTCCGCTGGGCAGCTCGATAAGAGCGGATCATGTCATCTGTTTCGCCATGCCGCCGCAACTCACATGCTGGACAATGGCGCCGACATTCGCTTCATCCAGACGATGCTGGGACACGAAAGTCTCGATACAACGCAAATCTACACTCACGTGAGCGTCGGCTCGTTGGCCGCTGTTCACGCGGCGACACATCCTGCCGCCAGATTCAACAAGTGGGACTCGGCTCCTCCGCCCACGTAGCGCGGCGCTTGACACAAGGAGACGCGCGCTGACTCGGCGAATAGCGTCCTTCGGGTCCGAAATGAAACGCATAGCGGACGCTGGGTCGAATGACGACAACCGGCGTTTCCTGCCGTTCACCGTGGTGTCAGAGATGTCCAGTAAAGGCCGGCTTCACGCCATTCGCTGCTTTCAGCTGTGAAGGCAAATTCTTGCCACTCGCCGTGAACCTCCTGCAACTGGAGACGCGTATGGCACTGCATAATCCCGAACTTCTCCCACTGATCCCTGAACGTGTGCTGCGCCAGGCGCACGTCTACGAACGTTACGACACACGCTTCCGCGCAGCCGCGCGCCTGCTGCAAGCGCTCTGGCGCGAACGACGCAAGCTCCCGGAGGGCCACCACACCGACGCCGCCGGCACACGTCGCCGCCTGGGTAGTCGGCTTGCGTCAGAGGCCGCGCGCAGCGGAGAGAACTTCCTTTCAGCTGAGATCTTCAGCCAAGCTCGCTGCGACTTGGCGTATCGCGAGCCTGGCGCGCTCGTCGACATTGAACGCATGCACGCCAATCTGCTCTCGTCGATGCCGCTTGCCTTCAACTTCTTCGCGCCGCTCAAGGCCGACAAGAAGCTCGCGCGCAAAGTCTTCAACCACCTCGCGCCGGGCATCGCCAGAGATATCATGCACCTTCAATTCGAACACTCGCCAGGCCGCGGCGACCCGACCTTCACCGCCGACGGCACCGCCTTTGACGCCATCGCCACCGCGCGCGCGCCGGACGGTGCAAAAACCTTCATCGCCATCGAGGTCAAGTACAGCGAGAGCCTGTCAGAGCCCGAGGCGCGCCTGCGTCCTCGTTACGACGAGTTGTCTCGGACCAGCGGGCTCTACAACGAGCCCGACGGCGAGGCGCTGCGGAAAAACCCGCTGCAGGGCCTTTGGCGCGGCCATATGTTGGCTCAGTCGGCCGTTGATGCCGGCCTTTACGATCGCGGCGTCTTCATGCTCATCGCCCCGCGCCAGAACCGCGACGTGCAACGCGCCGCCCTCGCTTACAACAAGCTGCTCGTCAACGATCGCGCCAAGGTCGCTTTCCTCAATGTCGAGCTGGAGGATGCCATTGAAGCCGTCCGCAAAGGCGGCAACCCGGACCTCGCCGACGCGCTGCACGAACGCTACACAGACTTCAGGCCAGTCCATGATCTGGTGCGCAGGGCCTGCCTCGACACGCCGCGCCGTAAGCGACCATTGCGGACGGCCGCGCGGGTGGCAAACGCTGCGCCTCGAAAACCTCGACGGACGCCCGCTGTCGTTATGCGCTAGTCAGATGTCGAACGCCTTCGGCATCCGGCGCAACACGGCAGCAAAGGCGTCCTTCGGATCGACGCGCAGGGCGCGGCAGACAGCGATGAACTCGACTAGGTCCACGCGGCGGTCGCCGCGTTCGTATTTCGACACGAATTGCTGCGGCTTACCAAGACGCGCCGCCAAGTCGACCTGCGTCACGCCGGCATCCTTGCGCACCACGATAAGGGTGTCGCGGAACGCGTCGTAGGCATCAGTGAAAAGCGAGCGGGGCATGGGCCGGGGTCAATCCGGCCTTTCCTCTACTCACCATCTTGACGTACACCATATTGGTGTATTGCTCCCCGGGGGGATTGGGATGAAGGTGCGAAGCGTGGCGTTGGCGGCCCTCGCCGCAATCGGACTGCTGCTCTCTGGCGCTATCGAGCCGGCCCTGGCCCAGCAGCGCGAGGAAAGCGCGGAGGAGTTTAACCAGCGTGCCCAGGCCGAGCGGGACGCCTACATGCGCCAGTGGGAGGCGGAACAGGCAGCGTTGCGGGCGCAACAAAGTCCGCCCACGGACCCCGCGCCAGAGGGCGATGAACCCCAAAGCAACCGCGATCGCATCAACGACTCGCTGGCTGAATACGGCCTGGAGATGGGACCCCAGACACTCCAGGTGACGCCAGAAGCGGAAGGAGAGCCGCAGTCGGCAGCGACAGGGACAGAGCTGGCACCCACCGAATTCGACGCCTTCGATCAGGACCCTGCAATCTCGCCCGACGAAATAGCAAGTTCGTCGCCGAACAATGACATTGCCAACGCGCTGGTGCTCATTTTCTTTGCGGTGTGCGCACTTCTCTACCTTGCGCCCACGTTCATCGCCTTTCGGCGCGGGCACCAATACCGCTGGATCATTGCCGCGCTGAACGCCACCGCCGGCTGGACCGGCATCGCGTGGGTCTCGGTTTTCATCTGGGCGATTTGGCCGCGGAACCGTGCTCTGGCCGAGCCGCTGTACGGCGACGCCACCGGGATTGCATCACGGGACCGATAACCGATTGAACCCCCAGGAAGCTTCGATTGAAGTTTCGTCAAGCCCTTCGCAGCTTGAATTCGATGTCAGCCGCCGACATTTGAGTGTGAGGGAGAAAATGCCGATGTCGACTGCGGACGCCTGTGACCTCGATGATGATTGGGTGGAGCTGTTGTCGCACAGCGAGGTGTTTCGTCCGTTGCCGGTTGTTTGCTGCGGCCCACAATGGATCCTGTATCGGGAGGCCACCGCAATACTAAAGGCGCTCTGCCATGATGGCCCATTTCTCGACACCGCCCGTTTTGGAGACGCGATGACCGCGTTTGAACAAGTGATCCTATTGGAGGCTGTCAGAGGAGGTTTGCTGAACGAGTCGGGGAAGTTCGTTTTGCACACGGGACAGGAGCTGACGTCCAACCAGGTGCACGCACGCGCGCATATCGGATGGTTGCGAGCCGAGTGGCCGATGGATTGCACGCAACGCGGCGACTACGTGCTGTGTCGCACGGAGTTTGATGAATTCGTTGAGTCGCACTTTAGGGGCAAGGTAAGCTATCGCGGCATCATCATCGTCGATGCGGACGCTGCGCCTGCCGTCCGATTTTGCGCTGTCGAAGAGCGTGCTCACCGCCAAAACCCGACGCGCCGCTATCAGGACAGCTGGGGACCGCGTTTGCATATCGCGTATACCGCCCAGCACCCGGATGCACCCATCCCGCAATCGGCCGGCCCAGCGATGGCTGCGATGATCCTGGCGAAGCCAAAGCGCCGAAAAAGTTGATCAACATTTTTCCAGCAAAGTCATTCGCCTAACTCGACTATTGTGCGGTTCAGTTGGCGGATAGCCGTCACTGCCCGGAACGTTCCGTTGCCTCGCGGCCCTGCGCCCGCCGACAAGCTTGCGCATGAAGAACGACGAACTGACAAACCTCCTTACGACCAAGCAGTTGGCGCGCTGCCTCAACGTCTCAACCCGAACCGTTGAACGCATGCGCGCAGACGGAACGGGGCCTGAGGTGACGTATGTGCGCGGGCGGCCGCGCTATTGTCCGATACGCGCCCAAGAGTGGAAACGGCACAACTCTCAACGCACACCCAGGCGCCCCGCCAAGCCGCGCCGTTCAGTTTCAACAACCTCGAATGAACGACCGCAGGGGCAAGCGTCAATGGAGGGCGTCGAATGAACCGCGCGATGCCGTTCGCGATGCCTCGGGGTTTGAGCCGCGTGGAAGCAGCACGCTACGTCGGCGTGTCGCCCGGAACGTTCGACCGTCTGGTCGAAGAGGCACTGATGCCGAAGCCCAAGCGCATCCGCGCCCGGCTAGTCTTCGACCGGCTTGAACTCGACGCGGCATTCGAGGCCATCGGCGAGACGCAAGCAGTCTTGAACGACTTCGACCCGCTGCAATGAGCAAGTCGCGGCTTCCATTCGTTCAAGCCTTTCGCGATCGCCACGGCAAGAGTCGCTACTACTACCGGCGAGGGAATCGCCGTATTCCGCTTCCTGGTCATCCCGGAGAGCCGAGCTTCATGGCGGCATATGCATCGGCTGCCGCGTCGCTTTCCGTTGCCGAGACCTTGCAGGCGTGCGGTCCAGATGCTCGAAGCTTCGATGCGCTCGCGGCGGCGTACTACCGGTCATCCAATTTTCTTGATCTGAAGTCGAGCACCAAAGCCACGTATCGCCGCGAGATCGATCGTTGGTGTGAAGAACACGGCAAGAAGCGCGTTGTGCACCTTCAGCGCCGCCACATCCGCAACCAAATGGCGGCCCGCTACTATGGTGTGACGCTCGCCGACTACGAACGGCTCTTAGCAAAGCGGACGCCACCAAAGTTCGATCCGGAGAACGAGGTGGGCGGACCGGAGGCGGCAAACAATCTCCTACGGGTCGTCCGTATCATCTGCGCCTTCGCCGTCGATGACGATCCAGCCTGGCGTGGCGACAATCCCGCTCTCGGCATCAAGAAGTTCAAGATGCGCGGCGACGGCTTCGTGGCTTGGTCTGAGGCAGACATCACGAGGTATCTCGAGCACTGGCCGACCGGTTCGCGTGAGCGACTGGCGCTACTGCTATTGCTCTACACCGGCCAACGACGCGGCGACGTGATCCGAATGGGTCGACAGCACGCCTCTGACGACACCATCCGGGTCAAACAATCTAAGACCGGCGCACACCTCGTCATTCCTCTGCACCCCGATCTTCGGGGGGTTCTAGAGAAGCTCCCGAAGGAAGGCCTTGCATTTCTGACGACCCAGTATGGCAGGCCGTTCAAAGACGGCGCGTCGTTCGGCAATAAGTTTCGGGAATGGTGCGACGATGCGGGACTGAGCGGACGCAGCGCCCACGGCCTACGGAAATCAGCGGCCGTGCGTCTCGTCGAAGCGGGCTGCACGACCAAAGAAGTGCAGGCGATCACCGGCCACGCATCACTGCGCGAGATCGAGCGCTACACGAAGGCTGCGGAGCAAGAGAAGCTGGCACGCCAAGCCATCGCGCGCCTCATTTTGAACGGGTGAAGAACAGAAGTGTCAAACCGACGGCGCGCACAGTGTCAAACCAACCGCGACGCCTTGAAAACCAAGGCACGCGGAGTGGGAGTGGCGACCCCGGAGAGATTCGAACTCCCGACCGTGTCCTTAGGACGGACCTGCTCTATCCAGCTGAGCTACGGGGCCAACCGGGTGAGAGCTAGCGCGATTTTCGGCGCAGTGGAACCAGGTTTCCCGCCGCGCACCTAGTCCCCGATCAATCCGCCGTCTTCGCGCGTGATCACGACGACTGCCGAGCGTGGCCAGGACGCGCCGCCGTCGGGGAAGGTCGAGGGCGGGCGCTGGCCATGGGTCCAGCGCAAGGCGCTAATCCCGACGCCGGCGACGTTGCTGTCGCCGGGATGCTGGATAGCGGCGAAGAAGGCGCGCTCGTCGGGCGCCATGGTCGGCCCGCAGATTTCAGCGCCGACTGGCCCGACGAGGAAACGCTTCACTGGGCGCGGTCCCGCCGCCGCCGCTGGGGTGGCGAGCACGCTATCGTTGCAATCGGCAAAGACCGCATCGGCGCCGTCGGTGGCGATCCAGACGTTAAAGCGGCTGTCGATGCAGATGTTGTCGGGGCAGGCGAAGCGGTCGCCGGAGATGGTGTTGACGCCTTCGAGTTTGGTAGAGACGTGCACTGGGGCGCCGTCGCGGGGCGGCGCTGTCGGCGCTGCGGCGTTGGGATCGCCCGCCAGCGCGAACACGCCCCAGGTGAAGCGCGTCGCGCCGCAATCGTTGCCGGCCTCATCGATGCGCACGATGTGGCCGGCCGCGTTGGCTTGGGCGCGATTGGGGTTGGGGCTGTCGCGGCGCGGATTGCCCGGATGGGCAAAGCTCTGCTCGCGGTTGTTGGTGCACACGACTGCGCCCAGGCCGACCCAATTGGCGTCGAGCAATGCTTCGACATCCTCGGGACGATCCATTGGGGTTGCGCTCATCAGCCGCGCCGCCTCGCGCGCGCGCATGAGCAAATCGCCTTCGTCGCTGAACAGCGCCGCATAGCCGGCGGCGCGTGCGGCGGCGTTCGCGGCGCGCAGCGTCAGCGCCATCCAGCGGCCTGAGCCGTCTTCTTCGAAACGGGCGACATAAAGCTGGCCGTCGTCGAGCAGGTCGCGGTTGGCCAGGCGCTCGCCGGCGTTGAATCTGCCGCGCGATACGAATTTGTAGACATATTCGTTGATCTGATCATCGCCGGAATAGACGACGACGCGCCCGTCGCGCGCTAGTGCGGTGGTGGCGCACTCGGCTTTGCGGCGCCCTAGCGCGGTGCGTTTGTGCGGCGCCCAGCTGGGATCATAGGGATCCACTTCAACCGTCCAGCCATACAGCGCCGGCCCATAAGGGTTGCGCGCCATGTCGAATTGCGTCGGCATCAGCGCGCGCAACGGATTGCTGGCGGGGGTTCCGAAATTGCCGCAATCGAGCGCGAAGGCGGGATCGGCGAGAGCTTGCGTCAACGGCGCGGCGTCGTTGTCGGTTGATGAGAACAGTGAGTTGAAATTCTCTTCCGCTGAAAGATAAGTTCCCCAAGGCGTTTTGCCGCCGGCGCAATTGCTTTGCGTGCCGCAGCGGATCGCGCCTTCGGGATTAGGTTCGTGCGCGCCGCCGCTTTCGTTGGCGTTGACGACTGCGCCTGCGGCGCTGATCCAGGGATGATTGGCGGCGGGCCCCGAGAACACGACCGGGGTGAACGGTGTGATGCGCCGGTTGCGCCCCGCGCCTGGCGCGGAATCCTTCACCGGTCGCCAGCCTTCCGCGGCGCGCTCCAGTTCCACAATCGCGATGCCCATCGCCGCCAGGCTTGCTTCCACCTGCGCCGCCGTGAGCTCGCGCGGCGAGCTTAAGCCCGGGAACATCAGCGCCGGCTCTATGTATTCATGGTTCGCGCACATCAGCATGCGGGCCTGGTCGACCGCGGGCGGGAACGCGTACGCTGCCGGAAACAACGCCAGCATGTCGTTGTTTTGGCCGAAGCGTTGCTCTTGTTCGGCGCGGGTGAGGGCGTCTGGATCAAAGCGCGCCGCAACGCTGTCAAACAAAGGATCGCCCCAAGCGATCAACGCGCGCCAGCGATATCCTGGCGGCAACGTAATGGTGTCGGCGTTGGTGGCCGCGACGCGTGCGAATGCGAGCGCAGGGCCAGCTGGGATCTCGGCGGAAGCCGCCGCGCTTGCGCAGCCGCCGAGGTTGAGCAGGGGCGCGCTGGCCAGCCCCCCAAGCAGAGCGCGGCGTGAGGCGATCACGACATTGATGTGTTTGGCTTGGCTCACGTGGGTCCCCGATCAAAATTCCGCGACAGACCTATTCAGCGCTCGCGACAGCACGATGACAAGATGCCCCAAGCCCGGCCCGTGCGCTTGCGATGTCCTCCAGTTTGGCCTCGAACAGCGACCAATCGTCCCGCTCGGCGATCGCGGCCCATAGTGCCTCAACCTCTTCGATGAGCAGACTCGCTGGACGTGGGCGTTGAAGATAGGCCTGCGCCAGCACGGCTGCACTTTCCGTCGCCGCGCGCGCTTCCAAGCCCGCTTGCACGTGTTTAAAAGCAGGTGTGTCGTAGAGCGCGGCTTGTGGACTCTGTTTGGCGCGGGCGGCGTTGGCGCCGATCCAATCGTGAAAGAACTGATCCCAATTTGCGCCGCTCTCGGTCATCCAGGCGAACAAAAGCTGAAGGAAGCCGAGGTCTGTCTCTGGCGTTTCTGGCGTGAGTTTGAGCCGCGCGAACATGTGTTGGCGCAGGGCGTCCTGGTAGGCAGGTGCAAAACCGGCCAAGGCGACCTCTAGGGGAGGAACGGGGCAAACCAAGCTCAGCGCTGCAGCCAATTGCGCTAGCGCCCACGAAACCGCCTCGGGTTGGCGACCGAAGGCGTAGAGCCCACGCTCGTCAAAATAGGCTGCGGTAAAGCCCGGTTCGCTTCTGGTTACGAACCGCCACGGCCCGTAATCGAAACTTTCTCCGGTAATCGTGAGGTTATCGGTGTTCAAGACGCCATGGACGAAGCCGGCGGCCATCCAACTCGCGGCGAGGCGGCTGTTTTCGCGCACAGCATGCGCCAGCAAACCAGCTGCGCACGCTTCAGAGCCGAGGCCGATGAGGTCGGGGAAATAGGCTTGCGCACAATGCTCGACCAGCTTGTGCATCAGATCGGCGCGTTCGAAATAAGCTAGGCGCTGGAATGTGCCGATGCGGATATGGCTGTGCTGCAATCGCACCAGCACGGACGAGCGCGTGGGTGAGGGCTCGTCACCGCGGGTCAGCGCTTCTCCGGTCTCGTAGAGCGAGAACGCCTTGGAGGTGACAACGCCAAGCGTCTCTAGCATTTCCGCAGCGAGAACCTCGCGCATGCCGCCCTTGAGCGTCAAGCGACCGTCGGCAGTACGCGAGTAGGGGGTTTGGCCGCTTCCCTTGCTTCCAAGATCGAGCAGCCGACCGGCATCGTCGCGCAGCTGTCCGAACAGGAAACCGCGTCCGTCCCCGATTTGGGGATTGTACACCCGAAACTGGTGGCCGTGATATCGCATCGCGAGGGGCGACGTCATGTTGGCCGTCAGCGGCGTGAAGCGGGCGAAGTGCGCCTCCCATTCGCTTGCGTTGAGCGCGCCCAGTCCGACGCGCGCTGCCCAGGCTTGGTTGCGGCGGCGCAAAATGGCTTGTGGAAATCGTGCCGCCGTCACCGGATCGGCGAATTCTGGCCCCAGCGTTGCGAACAAGGGATCGGGTCTGTAATCGGCTGACAGGGGCATGAGGCGGAGTGTAGGCGCAGGCCGCAAGTGCTGTCATGTTGCGGTGAGAGACGGTGACGGCGCGGCGCGCCTGTGGCACAAGGGCCGGGGGCTTTGGAGGGACATGCACATATGACGGCGCGCGGATTTTGCCTCCTGGGCGCGGCTCTTGCCTGCCTGGCGCTGGCCGCGTGCAACAAGCGCGCGCCTGAGCCGCTGACGGTCGCCGAAGCGCTGGATGTCTGCGCCGATGGACGCGGCGCGTTTGCCGAACATGTGTGCGCGGATCGTGATTTGGCGGCGCTTGATAATGCGGTGCGCGAAACTTTGGTGGCGGAATCGGCGAGCGTGTCGGAAGCGGGCGCGCAATTGTTGGTGCTGAATCAGAATCGTTGGCGCGAGGCGCAGCGCATTTCCTGCGGCATGATCGATCCCGCAGCGGCGCCTTCACCCGCGCAGCAAGGGTGCTTGGAAAGCGAATTTCGCGCGCGCGCTCAGGATGCGCGCTCGGCAGTGCAGGAAATGGGCGGTTACGTTTTTCAGCGCATGGAACTGGTCGACGCGGTACCGGTCGGCGCTGCTATCGCCGAGGCAACTGGGCGCGATGATGCAGCCGTCGTGCGCGACATCCGCTTTCCGCGCATCGATGGCCCGCAGACGCCAGAGATTAGGCGCTTCAATGAATTGGCCGCGCAGCAGCCGCAATCGCGCCTGCAGGACGCCACCAACGAAACTGTCGATTATGTGATTGCTTTTGCTGGTCCCGATATCATCTCGGTGCGCTTCGTCATCAGCCAGGATCAACTTGGCGCCGCCAATTCCACCAACACCGTGAAAGGCGTCACCGTGCTGATGCGCGAAGGCCGCGCGCTCACCGAGGGCGATGTGTTTCGCGCCAATTCAGGCTGGCAGCGTTTCATCAGCCGCCGCGCCATTCAAGTGATCGCGCGCCAGTTCAGCGATTATGCTGACTTCCCGCCCGAGCGCGACGTTTACGAGACCGCCACCAAATCTCACCTCTGGCTCATCACCGAAGGCGGATTGGTGCTGCTGTTCCCGCCGCTTTCGTTCGGCGGCTCGCACGCGGACGGCGGCACGGAAGTGACAATAACGTGGGCCGATCTGGCGCCCTACCTCAACCCCGCCGCTCCCGCACCGATTAGGCCGGCCGCGTAGCTTGCGCCGAAGGGATGATGTCGCGCTGCATTTGCCAGACAGATGCGCTAGCCAGCGTCCATGACTTCTTCCTCCAGGTCACTCGCAGCCCTCGTCGGCGTTGTGCTGATCGGCATGACCGGGTTCGGCGTGTTCTTGCCGATCTTCCCGTTTCTAGCGCTTGAACTGAACGCTACACCGACAACCACCACCATCGCCATGGGGGCGTATTCGCTTGGACAGCTGATTTCATCGCCATTTTGGGGGCGGTTGAGTGACCGGGTCGGACGCAAACCGATACTGCTCGCAGGACTGCTCGGCGGTGTCGTTTCATACCTATGGCTCGCCCGCGCGGGGAGCGTGGAGGAAATGGGCGCCGCGCGTTTGTTCGGCGGGCTAATGGCCGGCAATATAGGCGCGGCTTTCGCCGCCGCCGCCGACCTCGCTGACGACAAGACACGCGCGCGCAACATGGGCCTGCTAGGCGCGGCGGTGGGCTTTGGCTTCATCGCGGGTCCTGCGCTGGGGGCGTTGTTGATTGGCGAAGCGCCTGACCGCGCCGGCTTTGCGCGCGTGTGCATCGCCTCGGCCGCGCTGGGCGGCCTGGCCGCACTTGCGGCGCTGGCGCTGTTTCGTGAAACCTTGCCGTTACACGCGCGCGTCACGACCGGCGCTCAACACCCAAAGCGTTTTGCATTGCTCGCATCGAAACCGTTGCTCGCGCGCTTTGCTGCCGTGATGTTGCTGATGACCACAGCGCAAGCGCTTATGGAGACCACGTTTAGCTTATGGGCCGATGATGTCCTTGGCTGGGGACCGCGCGAGGTCGGGTGGACGTTGGCTGGGCTTGGCGTCGGCGCCGTGCTGCTGCAAGGCGGCTTCGCGGGGGCGGCGTCCAGGATACTGGGCGAGCGCATGACCTTGTTGATCGGCCTTGCCTTGTTCGCAGCGGGGTTTGGCGGGCTTGCCGCGTCGCACCAGCCGGCGACCATGGCGGCGTCGCTTGCAACACTTGTTGTCGGCATCGGCCTGGCGACGCCTGCGCTCAATTCACTCATTGCGGCGCAAGCGGAGCATAACCAACGCGGCGCTGTGATGGGGTTGTCGCAATCGGCGTCCGCATTGGGCCGGGTGGCGGGGCCGCTTGGCGCGGGCGCGCTGTTTGAGCAATTGGGACCGGGCGCGCCGTTCATGGCTGCGGCGCTGCTGATCTTAGCCGGTTTGTTCGTCGCGCTTGGCGAGGGTGCGCCCCGTCAAGAACCATCGCGCGGATAGAGCCGCCACATACCGGCACGGTCACGCACCTCACAGCCGCCATCGACGTTGCGCAAGCTTGGCGCGTTGAGTGGCGCCTTGCCGTGGCCGCCTGGAATGTCGAGCACGTAGGCGGGTTGGCAGAGGCCGGACGCGCCTTGCTGCAGATGTTGCGCGAGCTGCTGGCCTGCTTCGATTGTGCAGCGGAAGTGCGAGGTTCCTGGCGCCTTGTCGAGATGATGCAGATAATAGGGCTTCACTCGCGTCTCCACCAGTGCGCGCATCAGCGCTTCCAGGGTCTCGGCGTCATCGTTGACGCCTTTGAGCAGCACGCTCTGTGACAGCATCGGCACGCCAGCATCAACGATTCTGGCGATGGCGGCGCGAGCTTCCTCGGTGATCTCACGCGGATGGTTGGCGTGCAGCACCACATACGTAGTCGCGCCCCCGGCCTTGATCGCGTCTACGAAATCCGGCGTCACCCGCAGGGGATCAACCGCCGGGACGCGTGTGTGCCACCGAATAATCCGGACGTGTTCGATGGCGGCAAGGCGCTCTGTGATCTCCCGCGCGCGCCGCGCCGAGAGCATGAACGGATCGCCACCGGTAAGGATAACTTCCCAAATTTCCGGATGCGCCGTGATGTAGGCGAGCGCGGCATCGAGCTCTTCGCGCGTGAGCGCGCCTTCGCCATCTGGACCCACCGTCTCGCGCCGGAAACAAAATCTGCAATAGACCGGGCAGACATGAAGCAGCTTTAGCAGCACCCGGTCGGCGTAGCGATGCACGACGCCCTTCACCGGCGAATGCGCCGCATCGCCAATCGGATCGATCAATTCATCGGGAGCGATGATGAGCTCGCGGGCATCGGGACGAAACTGCGCCGCGATCGGGTCGTGTGGGTCGGCCTCGTCAATCAGCGCCTCCATCGCCGGTGTGATCGCCACCGCGTAGCGGGAGGCCACCCCGTTGAGCGGGTGTGCCTTCTGAATTGGCGCGCCAGACATGAATTACACTCCAAACGCTGCGGCGTAGCGCACACGCCCGCCTTTTTGCAGCACACCCGATATGAGTTCCAGCGCCATGAGAGATGAGCCGGAGAATGGAGCTTCAAGCGACTCGGCAATCGCCGCCGAGAAACCAAAGCGGGGATAATAGTCCCGATGACCAAGCACAATGATCGCCGCAACGCCCAACGCAGCGCAGCGCGCACTGCCGGCTTCGATCAGCGCCCGCCCGATTCCGCGGCGCTGGAACGCTGGAAGCACCGCGACCGGCGCCAAAGCGGCGGCGGCAATCGTCTCGCGCGCGCGCTCGATGACGAGCCGGGAATAGAGAATATGCCCTTGAAGCGCGAGCTCATCGCCCGCAACAAGTTCGACCAGCACGTCGCCTTCGTCGCGCAATCGTTCGACCAGATTGGCCTCGGCCGCCTTGCCAAAGGCATGGCGCGCGATGGCGCGGATGGCGGGGTAGTCGCAGGAGACGGCGTCGCGGATCATGGCGGCGTCCATAGCACATCATGGATATGGCGTGCGCCGCTTGCGAGCATGACCAGGCGGTCGAATCCGAGCGCCACGCCGCTGGCGGGCGGCATGTGGGCGAGGGCGGCGAGGAAATCCTCGTCGATCGGCCAGGATTTGCCGTAGCGCTTTTGCTTCTCCGCCATCGCCTCGGTGAGTCGCGCGCGTTGCTCCACCGGATCGGTCAGTTCACCAAAGCCGTTGGCGAGTTCGACGCCGCAGGCGTACATCTCGAAGCGCTCGGCCACGCTGGCATCGTGCGGGCAGCGCCGCGCGAGGGCCGCTTCGGTGATGGGGTATTCGCTGAGAAAAGTAAGCGTGGGTGAGCCGAACTGGGGTTCGATGCGGGTGATGGCGGCGCTGAAGGCGTCGTGAGAAAGCGCTTCCTCTCCCCTTTGCGGGTAGGGGGTAGGGGGTGGGGGGCGTCCCGATAAACGAGCGTCGGGCGCAGCATCACGCCCTCCCTCCGTCGCCTTTGGCGACACCTCCCCCGCGAGGTGGGAGGGGAGGTGAGGCTCAAGCGCTTCGCGCACGGTGATGCGCTCGGCCTGCGCAAACGGATCGCATCTCTTGTCCCGCCAACGCAACGTGCTTGCCTCAGCCGCGCGCGCCGCCCGCCGCGTAAGTTCAACGCAGTCTTCCATCACCTGTTCGTACGGCGCGCCGGCGCGGTACCATTCGAGCATGGTGAATTCCTCCGCGTGTAGTGGTCCGGTCTCCCTGCGGCGCCAGCATTTTCCGAGCGAGAAGATTTTCTCTTCGCCAGCTGCAAGCAGCTTTTTCATCGCGAACTCTGGGCTGGTGTGCAGAAAGCGACCATCCGCCTCGAAGGCGTCCACGTGCACTTCGGCGCCGGGTGAGATAGTCAGCGCCGAGGGCTCCACCTCGGTGAAGTCCTCGGCCGCGAACCAGGCGCGTATTGCCGCGAGGATGCGGGTGCGGGCATCGAGGAAAGGCTTGCGATCGCGGTGGCGATCCGGGGACCACCACGGGGAGGGCGTCATGTCGCTCTCCCGAAGGGGGCGGACGGCTTGGCCCCCAGGTCGAACGCGGCTAGAGAAGCGACCAAATCCCATCCTTTCCGATGGCAGGCGCGCCTAAAACGGGCGCGAAGCGAGGTTTACGTGGTTAAAGTCATCGCCAGCGACGTCCGCAAAGGCAACGTGCTCGAGCACGAAGACGGCAAATTATACGTTGTCATGAGCCATGAGACCTACCGTCCTGGCAAGGGTACGCCGACCACGACAATCGTCATGCGCCGTATCAGCGACGGGGTGAAAACCACCGTCACGCACAAAACCACAGAGGGTCTGGAGAAAGCCTTCGTCGAGGAAGTGAAGCACACTTACCTGTTTGACGACGGCGATTCCGGCCTCGTGTTCATGAACCCAGGAAATTACGAGCAGGTGACGCTGACGCGCGACATGGTAGGCGATGCGGCCGATTACCTCGCGCCGGAGATGGAAGTGCATCTGACCATGTTCGAGGGCCAGGCGCTGTCCATCGAATTGCCGCCGCGTGTGACATTGGAAGTGCTCGAAACCGAACCGGTGGTGAAGGGACAAACCGCGTCATCGTCCTACAAGCCGGCGAAACTCACCAACGGCATAAAGTCCATGGTGCCGCCGCATGTTGGCGTGGGAACGCGGATTATTGTGTCGACCGAGGATGGTTCCTACGTGGAGCGGGCGAAGGATTGAGCGATGTTGACACGGCGCGCAATACTTGTTGGCGGACTGACGCTCGCGGGATGCGCGCAAGGGCCGCGCGCCAGCACAGCTTTTCTGCGTCGCGACGACGACCCGCGCTTTGCCGCTATCGAAGCGCGTATTGGCGGGCGGGTTGGCGTTTGCGCAATCGACACCGCGACTGGGGCCACGATCGTTCATCGCGGCAACGAACGCTTCGCCATGTGCTCCAGCTTCAAATGGCTGCTGGCCGCGCAGCATTTGCACATGGATCAGGAAAACCCCGGCTGGCTTGGCGAAATTCTCTTATTCGGGAGAGGCGATCTGATCCCAAATTCGCCGGTGGCGAGCCAGCACGCGGCGCGCGGCTATATGTCGAACGAGGAAATGTGCGAGGCCATCGTTGTCACCAGCGACAATACTTGCGCCAATCTTCTGCTTATTCCGGCAGGCGGTCCAGCCGGGTTGACGCGTTTCCTGCGCGCCAATCGTGATCCCATCACCCGCCTCGACCGAACCGAGCCGGCGCTGAACGAAAATCTGCCAGGCGACGCGCGCGACACAACAAGTCCGCGGGCGATGGCTCGAACCGTGCAGCGCCTCCTTCTTGGCGATGATGTGCTTGACGCCGTCCATCGCGACAAGCTGATCGGTTGGATGGCAGCGTGCGAAACTGGGCGCGCGCGCCTGCGGGCTGGCCTACCCAGCGAGTGGCGCGCCGGTGACAAGACCGGCACATCCGATGAATTCCACAACGCCACCAACGATGTCGCCATCGCCTGGCCGCCAGGACGAGCGCCAATTATCATCGCCTGCTACCTGAGCGACAGCATCGTAGACATGGCCGCGCGCAACGCAGCGCATGCCGAAATCGCCCGCATTGTCGCCGAATCGTGGAGTTGAGCGTGGCGAAGCGCTTCCCAATCACCATCTATCACAATCCCAGGTGCTCCACTTCGCGCCAGGTGCTGGAGCTGATCGAGGCGGCGGGACATAAGCCCGCAATCGTTGACTATCTCAAGGTTGGCTGGACCAAACCGCAATTGAAGCAACTTTTCGCCGCTGCGGGCGTAACCGCGCGGCAGGCTCTGCGCACGAAAGCAAGCGAGACGGAAGAGCTTGGCTTGCTCGATCCCAAGGTGAGCGAGGCCGCGCTCATCGACGCAATGGTTGCACATCCGATGCTGGTCGAGCGCCCGTTCGTGGTCACGCCGAAGCGGACGAAGCTGTGCCGACCGAAGGAAAGCGTGCGCGAATTGCTGTAGTTCCAGGGTAGCGGCGTCACGGAATTCGTTTCAGCAACCCCACCAGCGCCCGTGTGGCTGGCGAAAACAAGGTCGGCGTAAAGTAGGCGCCTGCCGCGCGTTTTACGATTTCTCCGCGCGTCGGATAGGGCGGCACAGTCGCCGTCAACGTGCGCACGCCGAGCTTTGCCGACATCGCTAACGCAATCGGCGCCAGCAACTCACCTGCCTCGGCGCCCACAATGGTTGCGCCAAGGATGGCGCCGCCTTTGCCGATCACGAGTTTGCAGAACCCTTCGGTATCGCGTTGGATTTGTGCGCGGTCATTGTCGCGGAAATCCCAGCGGGTCGTGTTGACCTGAGCACCGAAGCGCTCGCGCGCCTGCGCCTCGGTGAGGCCGATTTGCGCCAGTTCCGGATCGGAAAATACAATTGCCGGCATCGCCAGCGCATCGGCTCTTGTGTGGGCTTTGAACAGCACATTGCGCACGAACACGCTGGCGTGCCAACCAGCGGTATGGGTGAAGCCGCCGCCAGCCGCGTCGCCGAGCACCCAGACACTGGCATTGCTGGCGCTGCGTAGGGTTGGCGATGTTGTGATGCGCTGTTTATCGAAAGCGATGCCCGCAGCTTCGAGACCAAGGCCCTCAAAATTTGGCGCGCGCCCCGCGGCCATCAGCAGGTGCGAGCCGGTGAGCGTCCTGCTTGGACCGCCGGCATCTCCGCAGGCCAACGCTGATGGCGGCGGTCCAAGCAGGTCCAGCATAATCTCGCCACCAGTCTTGCTTGCGTTCCCCACCCGTGCGCCTTCCAGCACTTCCACGCCCTCTGCTCTGAGTCGCGCCAGCACGATCGCCGCCGCCTCGCGGTCGGCGCTTGCAAGCGCCGTCGCCGCTTCCACAATCGTCACTTGCGATCCGAGCCGGGCAAAGGCTTGTCCAAGCTCGACGCCAATGGCGCCGCCGCCAAGCACGATGAGATGGCGCGGCAATGCCTCGATGTCGAAGATGGTCTCGTTGGTCAGCGCGCCGACGCCGTCTAACCCTGGAATTGGCGGGATCGCCGCGCGCGAGCCGGTGGCGATCACCATGCGCCGCGCGCGCACGCGCGCTCCTGTAGACACAATTGTGCGCGCATCGGCGAAGCGCGCGCGTTGGCGGATAACAGTGACCCCGAGGCCCTCAAAGCGCACCTGGCTATCGTTCGGCGCGATGGCGGCGATGACGCCCTTGACATGCGCTTTGACCCGCGGCCAATCCACGTCAACGCCGGTCGTGTCCAGACCCATGCGCGCGCCAGTGCGCGCGCGGTGCACGAGATTCGCTGCGGCGATCAGCGCTTTCGACGGCACGCAGCCAGAGTTCAAACAATCTCCGCCCATTTCGCCGGCTTCGAATAGTACGACGCTGAGTCCAAGCTGAGCGGCGCCCGCTGCAAGTGAAAGCCCCGCCGAGCCCGCGCCGATAATGCACAGATCGACGTTGTGCTCTTTCACGCTGGTGTCTCCGTACGCCGGTGGCGCAGCGCTTTGATGGCGACGGGCAGGAGCGCAAGCGCGATCAACGCCAGGATAGGTCCGAATATTGCCGGCGACAAAAGTATGGCGCGCGCGGCTTCCCCGGGATCGGATGCAGCGCCCGTCTCCAGCGCGGCGCGCAATCCGGCGCCAACCGAGGCGTACACGAATGCGCCGGGGATCATGCCGATCAGTGTCGCCAGCACATAATCGCGTAGCCCCACATTGAAGAACGCCGGCGCAAGATTGACTACAAAGAAGGGCGCGATCGGCGTCAACCGCAGTACCAGCAGGTAGCTGAACGCGTTTTCACGCAAGCCTGCACCTAAGCGTTCGAGCCAGCCTCCAGCGCGCGCGCGTAGAAGATCGCCAAAGGCAGTGCGTGCGGCCAGAAAAATAAGCGTGGCGCCGATGGTGGCGGCGATCCACGCCGCCGCGCCGCCTATCAACGTGCCAAACAAAAAGCCGCCGCTGAGCGTAAGAAAGCTCGCGCCTGGGATCGAGCTTGCCACCGCCGCGCCGTAGACGAGCATGAACAGCGCAATCGCTGCGACATAATTGCGCGCCACAAAAGCGTCAATGGCGTCGCTTTGTGCATAGAGAGCGTCCAGTGAGAATTGCTCATGCACGCGAAACACCAGCGCCATTGCTAAAGCGGCGAGGATCAGCGCGATGGGCGCGAAGCGGAGCAGCGATTTTTTGGCCGGTGCTGAGGGTGTGTCGGTCATGGCTTGGTCTGGTTCGTTTTGGGGCGGGGATGGGTTACGGATGCAACCGAACCCTGCGCCCGGACGTATCATGGTTCAACGAGGAGCGGATAGATGCGTTGGTTGGCGGGTTTTTTTCTTGGCTTGGCTCTTGCGGGCGGTTCGCCGTCGCAGGCGCAGCCTCAACTCCCCCCGGCCCATCCGGCGCGCGCCGAGGCGGTGTTCGCGGGAGGGTGCTTTTGGTGCGTGGAAAGCGACTTCGAGCACCTGGATGGCGTGATCGCGGCGGAGTCTGGCTACACTGGCGGAGACCTGCGCAACCCGACCTATGAAAACCACGAGGGCCACACTGAGGCCGTGCGCGTGGCCTACGATCCGCGCCGCATCACCTATGCGCAACTGCTGCATCATTTCTGGCGCCACCACGATCCGCTCGATTCTGGCGGACAGTTCTGCGATCGTGGGCCATCTTATCGTAGTGCGATCTTTGTCACCGAGGCGCAACGCAGCGAAGCGGAGAGTTCGCGCACTGAAGCGGGCCGGGCGCTGGGCCGCGAGGTGGCGACGCCAATCCATGTGCTGGGCGCCTTTTGGCGGGCCGAGGATTATCACCAGGATTATTACCGTCGGAACGCCACGGCCTATCGCTATTATCGTTGGCGCTGTGGCCGCGATGCGCGGATCGCTGAAGTCTGGCGCGGGCATTGACCGCGCGCCGATAGGGCGTAGAGATCGCCGCGTCGGTTCTTCGTTCGAGGATCAAAAGGGAACGCGGTGAAACTCCGCGGCTGCGCCCGCAGCTGTAAGCGGCGAGACTTTGGCCGAGCGCCACTGGTTTGATCTCAACGGGATCAAGCTGGGAAGGCGGCCAAAGACGAAGACCCGCGAAGCCAGAAGACCTGCCGACAGCGACCCTGGTCCGGGATGTGGCTGTCGGAGGTGAGTGTGCGTCTGTTGCTTTGCGCGTTTGCGCTGCTGTGTGCGTGCCCTGCGTGGGCGGCGCCGCAGCGCATCGTCAGTCTCGATTATTGCGCCGATCAATTCGTGCTTGCGCTCGCGGATCGCGATCAGATCGCGGCGCTGTCGCGGGGGGCGCGGCGCGACGATTCATACTTTCGTGCACGCACTGCAAACTTGCGTCAGACACGCGCCAGCCTGGAGGAGGTGCTGGCCTTTGGCCCGGACCTTGTTGTGCGCACTTGGGGGGGGCCGTGGGATGCGGAGGCGGTCTATGCTCGCTTTGGCGTTCCCGTGTTGCAGGTCGGCGATGCGGCGGACTTTGCGGCGGCGCGCGCCGATCTCCTGGAAGCTGCTCGCGCGTTCGGTCATGGCGAGCGCGGCGAGGTGTTGGCGCGTGACCTTGACGCACGGCTCGCGCGCTTGACGTCGCGCAAGCGCGCTGAGCGACCGGACGTGATCTATCTTTCCGCCGGCGGCGCCGTCGCGGGGCGGGGCGTGCTGATGGACGCTGTGATCAACGCGGCAGGCGGCCATAACCTGCGCAACGAAGTGAACTGGACCGTCTTGCCGCTCGAACGCATGATTGACACGCCGCCGGCGCTGATCGCGCTCGGCTTTTTCGATCACGGCCGCGAACGGATGAATGCGTGGTCGCGCACGCGCCATCCGGCATTGCGCCGCGCACTCGCGGACGCGCGGACGGTTACGTTGCCGGCGGCTACGATTTCGTGTGACGCATGGTACGCCATCGACGCCGCCGAAATTATCGCCGCAGCGCTGGGCGCGCCATGAGCAGGGCGCTGCGCATTTCGCTGGCGTTCGCGGCGCTCGGCGCGCTGGCGCTGTTTGCGGCTTTGTGGCTGGGTCCGAGCCCCATCGCCAATATCCTTGCAAATGATGCGGTGACGCGCACGATCGTCTGGGACATACGTTTGCCGCGTGCGCTCACGGCATGGCTTGTTGGCGCGGCCCTGGGACTTTCTGGCGCAGCTTTGCAGGGTTTGCTGCGCAATCCGCTCGCCGATTCCGGCGTGCTCGGGCTTTCGGGCTTCGCCGCTCTCGGCGCGGTGATCGCGTTTGCTTTTGGCTTTTCTGCGGCGGCGCCGGTGATGGCGGTGGGATTTGCGTTGCTCGCCGCGGGATTTGTCACCGCGCTGGGTTGGAATGTACGCGGTCCGGCAAGCCTTGCCCTGATCGGCATTGGCTTGTCGAGTTTCGCGGGCGGGCTGATCGCGCTGGCGCTGAACCTGGCGCCCAATCCCGGCGCGTTGGCCGACCTGGTGAATTGGACGCTCGGATCGGTGGAGGGGCGGAGCCTGTCGGACGCCTTGCTTGTCGGCGCTTTCCTGCTTGGCGGCGGCGCACTCATCTTGCTTGCTGCGCGCGGTCTGCAAGCGTTGACGCTGGGCGAGGAGGCGGCCGCCGCGCTTGGCGCTGACATTTCGCAGACGCGCACGCTGGTGGTGCTGGGGGCGGCGGCCTGCACGGGCGGCGCGACCGCTGTTGCGGGGGTCATCGGCTTCGTTGGTATCGCCGCGCCGCACCTGGTGCGGGCGCTGGCGGGCCATGATCCGGCGCGGCTGCTGCTGCCGAGCGCCTTCGCTGGCGGCGCCCTGCTTGTGTGCGCCGATGTGGCGGTGCGGGTGTTGCCGACCGACACCGAACTCAAGCTCGGTGTCGCCGCTGCGCTGATCGGCGGGCCGATTTTCGCATTGATCGCAGCCCGGCTGGCTGCGCGCGGCGGCGAGGCATGAGCGCGCTCCTGCAACTGGACCAGGTAGGCGTTGCGCTGGGCAAAGTGATTGTGGTGGAGGGCGTGTCGCTAGCCGTCGAGCGCGGCGAGGTCATTGCCTTGCTCGGGTCGAATGGCGCGGGAAAAACGACGCTGCTGCGCGCCTCGCTTGGCCTTGCGCAAATCCACACAGGTGCTGTGCGCCTCGGCGGCGACAACCCGCGCCAGCTCAGCGCGCGGGATCGCGCACAGCGCGCCGCCTGTCTGCCGCAACGACCGCAGGCGGTTTGGCCAGTTTCCGTGGAGGCCATCGTCGCGCTCGGGCGTTTTTGTTACGGGGCCGCGCCGGAGCGTCTGAGTCCGGTCGATCAAGCAGCGGTCGATGCGGCGCTCGCCGCGTGTTCGCTCCTCGACTTGCGCGCGCGCCGTATTGACGAGATTTCCGGAGGTGAGCGGGCCCGGGCGCACCTGGCGCGTGTTTTGGCCCAGCAAGCGCCGCTGTTGTTGCTCGACGAGCCAGATGCGGGGCTTGATCCCGCGCAGGCGCTTGAGGTGTCCGACATTCTACGTCGGCACGGGGCGGGTGGCGGCGGGATCGTCTTTTCCACGCATGACATTGCGCTCGCAGCGCGAACCGCGTCACGTGTGGTTTTGCTGCGCGCCGGTCGCGTGATCGCCGAGGGGGCGCCGGAGGCGGCGCTGACACCCGAGGCGCTTGAGCGCGCGTATGGGCGCAAGGGGCGCCTGGAATTGATAGGACGCGTGCACGTTGCAATTTTCGAGTGATCAAAGCTTAAAGGCGCCGCTCTGTATCTGCGCGTAGATCGGCGCCGTGATGAGCGCATAGCCGCCTTGCCCGGGGTGGTCGAAGTAAAGCTCATGCTCGGTTTTCGACGGGTCGAAGCCATCGCGCACGAGATCGACTTTGCGATACTTGAAGGTGCCGGTGGTTTCGATCGCTGGCTGTAGACGCAAGAAAATAGGCCGCGCGTAATTTGGCAGTTCGCTGGCAAGGAACGCGTGCAACCCGGCGAGATCGAAGCCGCCGCCCGGCGTGATCGCCGCCATGCCGGCGCGGCCATCGAGCTTGTCAATTTTTACGCCATAGACGTTGATTTCGGCGATGCCGGGATAGCGCGAGATGGCTTCGGCCACTTCGGTGGTGGAGACATTTTCGCCCTTCCAGCGATAGGTGTCGCCGATGCGGTCGATAAAATAGAAATACCCATCCTCATCTTCGCGCATAAGGTCGCCAGTGCGGAACCAGGAATCGCCTTGGACGAATGCGTCGCGCAAGATCTTGCGTTCGGACGCGGCCTTGTCAGCGTAGCCGGAATAGCCGGCGCGGGCGTCGTCTTTGATCAGGCCTATGGCTTCGCCCACCTCACCGATGGCGCAGGCGATACACAGCCCATCGCGCCCGCGCTCGGGCGTTTCGCTCTCAACGTCGAACCTCACCAGCCGCACCTCGAAGCGTTTGCGCAGATATTGCGGCACGCGGCCAATCGCGCCGGCCTTGCCGTCGAAATTGAATAACGACACGTTGCCTTCGGTGGATCCGTAGAATTCGAGCATGCGCTTGACGCCAAAGCGTTGCTCGAACTCAGTCCAGACATCCGGGCGCAGGCCGTTGCCGAAGCCGAGCTTCAAGCGATGCGCGCGCTCTTTTGGGTGCGGCGGTTGATTGATGAGGTAACGGCAAAGCTCGCCAATATAGACGAAAACTGTGCAGCCATGCTCAGCGATGTCATCCCAGAAATGGGTCGCTGAGAATTTGCGGCGTAACACCAAAGTTGCGCCGTTCAGCCATGCTGCGCCGACGCCGCAAAGCCCGCCGGTCGAATGGTAAAGCGGCAGCGCGCAATAGAGTTTGTCCTCGGCGTTAGTGTCGGTCGCGCCAGCGAACGCGCGCATATAGAGCTGCGCGCGGGTGTGGGCGATCTTCGCGGCTTTCGGCATGCCAGTGGTGCCTGATGTGTAGATATAGAGCGCGGTGTCGCGCGCGGTGAGCCCGGCGCGTTTGAGACGATTGGGCCGATCCGGCGGCATGCGCGGCGATTTCAGATCGAGCGCGTGGCGTCCTTCGCTGAGTTCGTCCTTGGCGTCGATCACCCACACGCTGAGCGGCCGCGGCAGGCCAGCGCGGATTGTGTCAAGCGCGGCTAAGCCCTCGCTGTCGGTGATCAGATAAGATGCGCCTGAGATCGACAGGCAATGCGCAAGCGCAGCGCCGGTCAGATTGCTGTTGATCAGCGCCGCTGCGACGCCGATTTTGGCGACCCCAATCCACGCCGGCACATACTCGGCGCGATTGGGCATCAACAGCGCGACGGTGTCGCGCGCTTTCAGCCCTTGGGAGTCCGCCCATGCCGCAAAGCGATTGGCGAGAGCGTCGAGTTGGCGGTAGGTGTAACGCTCGCCCTCGAACTCCAACGCTGTGTGGTCGGCGAAACGATCGCAGGCGTCCTCGAAATCGTCGCAGATCAGCGTCTCGGATTTCGGCGCAATCTTGCGGATGCGCCAGAACACGCGCGCCATCCCGCTCGCATACCGCATTTCCCGCGCGATCCGCGCCGCCAGATTCATCGATGGCCTCCCGCGTAGAGCCTTAAAGGCGTTCGCGAGAAGGGCAAACAGGGTTCAGAGCACAGCCACGGAAACAGCGTCGCATGAGCGAGGGCGACCCTAGCGGTTTCGAAGCCGGCAGGTTAGGCTCACGCTACGGAGGGCGTGTGGAAGACGGTGTGCCAGAGGTTTCGCTCGTGCCGGGCCGTTCGTGCGCGGGCTGCACGATGTGCTGCAAGCTTCCCGGTGTGGCCGCGCTCAACAAGCCGCCGCTCCAATTATGCACCCATTGTAAGGTCGGCGTCGGCTGCCGGATCTACGACCAGAGACCAGACGAGTGCGCGGAATTCTTCTGCGCTTACATGGTCAACGCGAAGCTGAGCGAAGCGTGGAAGCCGTCCGATTGCAAGATGATGATCAGCTTCGAGGCGCCCGCCAAACGTGTGCTGGTTCACGTCGACCCCGCGCGTAGCGATGCCTGGCGGAAGGAGCCGTTCTTTTCGCAGATCAAGGCCATGGCCGCGCAGGCTCTGCGCCAGCAGGGGCACCTCATCGTCTGGCAAGGCCGCGACGCCATTGCCGTGCTGCCGGGCAGCGAAGTCAACCTTGGCCCGGTGAAAGATGAAACCATCATGGTCACTGAGAAGCGCTCCCCACTCGGCGTGGAGTACGACGTAGTCTTGCTGGCGCCGGATGATCCGAGGCTGCGGGGATGATTGCTGGCTAGCCGGCGCATTCATTCAGCGCGGCGGCGATGCTGGCGTCCCAGGGAAGAACGATGGCTTGCCCGAGACCTTGCACGGCAAAGCGCTCCTGCGGCGTCTTCAGCGCGGCCAAGCGCGGATCGGCGCCGGCGGCATCCGCGCCTAGCAGATGCATGCCGTCATTCATCGCGGTTGCGGCGAACACGAGTGTTTCGGCGGCGGTGGTGATTCGCATCTCCCCGTCTTGCGTGGTGTCGCTCATGGCCCAGTTGATGAAGGCTTGGCCCGTGCCGCTATTGCAGCCGATGGTGAGCGTGTCGGGATAGCTCGTCGGCGTGAAGCGCACGCCAATCGTCGCGCCGTCGCCAACGCTCTCCCACGCGCCCGCCAGCGGTTCGCTCGCGAGCAAATCTGCGGCGAGCGGCAATTCCATGCCTGGTGAATTCATGTCGACCTCCGGCGCAGGCGCCTGAGCCTGGCCGCACGCGGCGAGCGCCAGGGCGAACGACGTGAGCAAGGCACGTGCGGTCATGGGGTTTTCTCCAGCGGGTTGGACTAACACGAGATGGGGGATTGTGGAGCGTGGTTTCGGCGCGTTGTTGGGCGCGAACAGGCCCATAACAGCGCGGCCATCGCCGCGAGCAGAGTCTTGCGCATCATGTCTCCCCTTGGCCGCCTGCTTCAGCGCGGCTTCCACTTTCGTTAGGTCGAACTTCTTGCTCATGGGCTGTTCCAAACGCGGCTACTACTTCAACCGTCATTCCGGGCATCGCGTAGCGATGAACCCGGAACCCAGGGGCAAACGCCGCGCTCTTCGATCCCCTGGGTTCCGGGTTCGCACTCCGTGCGCCCCGGAATGACGCGCTATTTGTGTTTCACGGGCTGACGTGGGAGGACAGGAGTTGCAAGACCGCTGGGCTTGACGCCGCTTTTCGGCGCGAACCGCCCCGCGCGCGCCTCCTTCGGACCGCTCACGGCTTCCCGCGCCGCCCGGTCGAGCGCGGCTTGGACTTTCTTGAGATCGGTTTTCTCAGCCATGGGTCGCCTTCGTTTCGGCCAGGGCAAAGCTGCCTTCCAGACTATCCCAAACGTACCATTCATCAACGATGGGTTTGTAGCGGTTTTCGGTCCTCGTGTTGCTATGTTGCGGTTCGATGTTAGTTGTCCGTTGCGAGAGGAGCTAGTCATGCGCGCTGTTGTTTTGGCTATCAGCGTTTGGCTTGCGCCATTTGCGGCGGACGCGCAGCTGGTGCGGGCGCCGCAGCCTACAAATGTCGCGTTCGCGGCGAGCAGCGAGAACGGCATGCTGGTCGTGGCTGAAGGCGACGGCACGTCCTATGCGCCGGGCCGCTATCGATTTGTGAGAATAGACCGAGAAGCGCGCCGCGCCCTTGGCCATATCGACATTGAAGTTGGACCAGGCCGTGGTCAGGTGCTGTTTGGGCGCCGGCCCGAGGCACTCCCGGTCACTCATACCTTTCACTACGTCGTATTGCCTGCGGGCGACTACGCGCTCGTTTACTGGGACTCATCGGCCAACAATGTGGTCAGCAGCACCACCCGCAGGTCGTGTCTGACCGATGCGGCGCCGATCTATGTTGTCGCTGCGGGCGCTATCGCCGTGGTGCGTACACCGGATCGCATCGCTTACGATCTCTACCGCGATAACGGCTTTGTACGCAGGCCGTTGCTTCGGCGGTTTCCGCAGGGAACGACGGTTGAGCATCTCACGTCGGAAGAAAAGACCGCGTTGGACTTCGCGGAAATCGTCGCAACCAATACCTTGCTTACCGCGCAGCACAGCATCGCGCCGACGATCGGTGCTCTGGCCTTTGAAGCGCCCGAGCGCGCGCGTCTGGATGAGTGTCTGCCCGGGGAAGGGTTCTCGATTACGCTGGCGCAATAGGGCCCGCACATGGAGCGGAAGTGCGCGCACAGAACCCTCGCCCCCGAGAGGGGGAGAGGGCAGGGTGAGGGGGTGGCGCGGGTGGTTGGTGATTTGCGGCGGGATCGGCGCGGACTTGGCTTGGGTTGGCGCTCCACCCTCACCCTGCCCTCTCCCTCCCATTGGAGGGAGTGTTGCGAAATTGGCGAATTGTGATTCCCTGTGTTTTGCCTGCGGGGAGATCGGCGATGTCGGTGAAACGGACGGGTCAACTGAGTTTCGTGGAAGCGCTAGTGAACGAGGGTCTGGGCCGCAATGCGCGGCTGGAGAAACTGTCGCGGTTGGTGACGTGGCGCCGTTTCGAGCGGCTGCTCGCCGGCTTGCGCGATGCCGGTCCCGGCCGGCCTGGCTATCGCCCGCTCTTGATGTTCAAGGCGCTGTTGTTGCAGGCCTGGTACGGCCTTTCCGACGCCGAGTTGGAAGAAGCGCTGGGCGACCGTTTGTCGTTTCGCGCCTTCGTCGGCTTGAGTTTGGAGGACGCGGTTCCCGACCACACCACGTTCTGCCGCTTTCGGGGCGCGCTTGTCAGCGCCAAGCTGATGGAGAAATTGTTCGCCGAATTCGACCGCCAATTGGAAGCGGCGGGCATGATCCTGAAGCGCGGCACGATGCTTGACGCGACCTTGATCGAAGCGGCGAGCGCGCGTCCGCACGGACCTGCCGAAGCGCCCAGACGCGATCCCGACGCGGCGTTCGCCAAGAAAAACGGCGACACTTATTACGGCTACAAGGCCCATGTCGGCGTCGACGATGGCTGGGGCTTCATCCGCGCGCTCGCGACCACGCCGGCCAACGTCAACGACACCACGCCCGCGGACGCGTTGATCCGCGGCGACGAGAAGGCGGTTTACGCCGACAAGGCCTACGACACCCACGCCCGCCGCGCCGGCTTGAAAGCGCGCGGGGTCAAAGCGCGGATCATGCGCCGGCCCAACAAGCATCATCCGATCCTGAGCCCGCGCTGGCGGCGCTTCAACGCCCTCGTCGCCAAGAAGCGCGCCGCCGTGGAGACGACCTTCGCCACCTGGAAGCGGCGCATGGGACTGACCCGCGCGCGCTATATCGGCTTGGCCAAGATGCACACGCACATGCTGCTCGTCGCCTTCGCCTTCAACATGCGAAAACTCGCAACGGCAGCGCCCTAAATGCGTCCAACCCGCACCTCCGAGCGGAATTTTTCACGCCAAGACGCAAAACCGCGCCGCCCGCCTCGCCGAAAACCCACGCAACAAGGCAACCGACCGCGTATCGCAACAGTCCCATTGGAGGGAGAGGGTTCTGGCGGCGTTAATTCTTGATGGCGACCGCGATTTCGCCGCCGGTTTCTTTAAACTTCGCGCTCATCTCCTCCATCCCTCTCTCCGCTTCTTCCTTCGCCTTCGCGTAATCCCGTACATCCTGCGTGATCTTCATCGAGCAGAATTTCGGCCCGCACATGGAGCAGAAGTGCGCGGTCTTATGCGCTTCTTTTGGCAGCGTGGCGTCGTGGAATTGGCGGGCGGTGTCGGGGTCTAGGCTTAGGTTGAACTGGTCTTCCCAGCGGAATTCGAACCTCGCGCGGCTCACCGCGTCGTCGCGCAGGCGCGCGGCGGGGTGGCCCTTCGCCAAATCCGAAGCGTGCGCCGCCAATTTGTACGTGATCACGCCAACCTTCACGTCGTTGCGGTCGGGCAGGCCGAGATGCTCTTTCGGCGTGACGTAGCAGAGCATCGCTGTGCCGAACCAGCCGATCATGGCCGCGCCTATCGCCGAAGTGATGTGGTCGTAGCCGGGGGCGATGTCGGTGGTTAAAGGTCCCAACGTGTAGAACGGGGCCTCGCCGCAGACGGCCAATTGTTTGTCCATGTTCTCCTTGATCTTGTGCATCGGCACATGGCCGGGGCCTTCGATCATCACTTGTACGCCATGCTTCCAGGCCACTTTGGTAAGTTCGCCCAGCGTTTCCAGTTCGGCGAATTGGGCCGCGTCGTTAGCGTCGGCGATCGAGCCGGGGCGCAGGCCGTCGCCCAGTGAGAACGACACATCGTAGGCGCGCATGATCTCGCAGATGTCGTCGAAATGCGTGTAGAGGAAGCTCTCCTTGTGGTGGGAGAGGCACCATTTCGCCATGATCGAGCCGCCGCGCGAGACGATGCCGGTGACGCGCTTGGCCGTGAGGTGGATGTACGCGAGCCGCACGCCTGCATGCACGGTGAAATAATCGACGCCCTGTTCGGCCTGCTCGATCAACGTGTCGCGATACACTTCCCAGCTCAAATCTTCCGCGACGCCACCGACTTTTTCCAGCGCCTGATAGATCGGCACCGTGCCAATGGGTATCGGCGCGTTGCGGATGATCCAGTCGCGGATATTGTGGATGTTGCGCCCGGTGGACAGATCCATCACCGTGTCGGCGCCCCAGCGGATCGCCCACACCATCTTCTCCACCTCCTCGGCCATCGACGAGGTGACGGCGCTATTGCCGATATTGGCGTTTATTTTGGTGAGAAAGTTGCGACCGATGATCATCGGTTCGAGTTCGCCATGATTGATGTTGGCCGGGATGATCGCCCGCCCGCGCGCGATCTCGCTGCGCACGAACTCTGGCGTGACGAAATCGGGGATGGCGGCGCCGAAGGATTCGCCGTCGCGTGGAAGCGAATATGGACCGCCGGCGTCCTCGCCGGCTCTTGTTGGGACGCGATCCAAAGATGCCGGCGGGGACGCCGGCGGTCCATAAGAGCGCCGCAAATTCTCCCGTATCGCCACAAACTCCATTTCCGGCGTGATCAGCCCGCGGCGCGCGTA
>CXWL01002269.1_pt1 | contig 95744 bp, 80 predicted proteins | sample 590931 | NCBI WGS metagenome assembly CXWL01 (sample SAMEA3498368, study PRJEB10139) | groundwater metagenome | biome: water well; material: biofilm material | place: Germany | collected 2015-04-27 | reverse complement strand
TTCAGCCGGAATCGGTGGCCGCCATCAGCCGGAATCAGTGGCCGGCATCGGCCGGAATACGCAGCTTCTCAAAGAGGATCGAGAACCACGCGGCGGCGGTCGCGCTTCACTTCGTCTATTACAACTTCGCTCGCATCCACAAGACGCTCCGCGTCACGCCTGCGATGGAAGCGGGGCTCTCCGATCACGTCTGTTCTATCGACGAAATCGTCGCCTTACTTGAAGCGTAAGCTCCCAACAATGCCCAAATTGCCGGACTGGCTCTTTTCTCTCATCAGCCTGGACTGGCCGGACTGGCTTCTTTATCTCATGGGCCTAGCAATGGTCATTCTGACCGGTTGGATAATTGTCCTTGCATGGCGCAGCGAGCGGGCCGCTGAACAGGTCGCGCTCGAAGAGATGCGCCGCCAACCATATCGGGAACCTTCGGCTCTAGACCGATGGTTCGAGCGCACTTTCGGCGAACTCTTCATGCTCGCACTTTGGGGAGGCGCCTTATTCGTCTTGGTAAGGCTGGTTAAATGGATGTGGAACGTGAAGCTCTGAAAAGTGTTGACGTGTCCCCCCGTCGAGGAGGTACATGGGTAGTTTGAAAGGAGGTCCACCACATGGACCACGACGAATACCCGGCTGTTGACACGCGAAATATGGACGAGGAGACGGCCGCGAGGATACGGAAAGCAATCCAATCGGAATCGGGCGACTGGGAGAAAGGCTGGTCGATCCGCGTCCGTCGTAAAGATGATGGCCGGTTCCTGATTGAATGGTTCGCACCGGACGATGGCAACCCGCGCGGCGTCACCGGGTCACAACCTTGGTGGAAGCGGCTTCAGATGGCCGGGTTCGACATGGAGCCGGCAGTTCACTTGGGCGTCGATTCAAACTAGCCCACTACCAACCGGTGGGCGACGAGAATGATGCCGTAGACTCAACCGAGCAAGCGTTGTTCAGCCAGAGGGGGCGCTCGTGCGGGGAAGAGGGTCTGATTTGCGGAGAACAGCAGCACGCTGCTCAGCTGTCGGTCTGGGCGTCTGTATCCTGTGGACGATCCCGGTATTAGTAACGGTCGCCGGGCACAGACTTGGAACCATGTCGATGGACGGCATGCAGATGCCGGTCAGTCACGTTGTGGGTGATGCTGCGGCGACGTGGCTCATTTGGATTCCGGTGACGCCGTTGCTGGTGTTCTTCGCCCGAATGCTCACGTGGCGTCCGCGCGGGTGGCTGATGGCCTTCATTGGCTGCGTGACAGTCTCCTTCGTTGTTTACTTTTTCCAATCTTGGCTTCGGCTGTGGACCGGCCATTACACGGGACATGCACTTCCAAGCGTCCGTTTCCCTCCCTCTCTGGAGTCGCTCGCGGCTGATCAGCTTCTCTTCGATTTCCTGACGTGCTCGGCCATCCTCTCGATCGCGTCGGGTGTGCATCTGGCGCAGCAAGCGAAAGCCCGGCAACGGCAAACCGCCCAGCTTGAAATGCAGCTGATTCGTGCGCGACTCGAGACCCTGCAACTGCGGCTTCAGCCACACTTCCTATTCAATGCCTTGAATTCGATCGCGATGCTCATCAGAGCCGACCGCAAGCAACAAGCACTCGATGTCGTGGTCGGGTTCGGAGACTTGCTGCGCTACGTCCTTGAAGACTCCGAGCGCACGGCGGTGACCTTGGATGAGGAGCTGGGCTTCGCCGAGCGTTACTTGGACATCGAGCGCATCCGGTTCGGGGATCGTCTCCATGTGGACTTCGACGTGCCCGCCGATACGCGGAGCGCACACGTTCCCACCCTGGTTCTGCAACCACTCATCGAGAACGCTCTTCGCCATGGCATCGGCACACTCCTCCACGGCGGGCGGCTGCACATCGCTGCGAGACGGGAGGGACTACGGCTCTCACTCGAGGTCGAGGACAACGGCATCGGATTGGGCCAGGACCGGCACAGCGCGAGGTCCGGAGGACATGGACTCCGCAATACGCGCGAGCGGCTGCGGGCCTACTTCGGCGACGGCGCGACCTTGACCTTGTCATCTTCGGCGACGGGCGGGGCTCTCGCACGAATGGAGGTGCCCTTCATTGCGCACCCGACCGCCGAGGACCTCCTCCATGAGTGACATGGTCACGGTGCTCGTGGTCGACGATGAAGAGTTAGCCCGTGAGGGCGTACGTACTCTCGTGGACAGCGAGCCGGGCTTCGAAGTCGTGGGAGTATGCGGGAATGCCCGGGACGTGCTTTCGTTCCTCGCCTGCAGGCGCGTTGATGTGATGCTGCTCGACGTGCAAATGCCCGGCATGAGCGGACTTGATCTCCTCGAGAGGATCCCACCCGCGCAGGTGCCGGTCGTGGTATTCATCACCGCCCACGATCGGCACGCAGTCAAGGCGTTTGAAACGCATGCGATCGACTATGTGCTGAAGCCATTCTCCGATGTGAGATTGAAACGCGCGCTCGCACGGGCTCGTCGAGAAGTCATGAGCGAACGGCTTGGCTTGGCGAGCGACACGCTCGCCGCCATCGTCGCCGCATTTCGTGGAGAAGCCCGCAGCAGCGAGGAAACGATTCCTCCCGCGTTTCTCCGACAGCTCACCGCCAGATCGGGCGGCCGTACCACCTACCTGCCGGTGCAGGACATTATCTGGGTCTCGTCGGCTGACTACTATTCGGAGATCCACGTCGCGCCCAGTCGCTCGCTGCTGGTGCGAGAGACGATGAAACGCCTGGAACAGCAACTCGACCCGCAGGTCTTTGTCAGAGTGCACCGTACCGTGATCGTCAACGTCGACCACGTGAGAGAGGTCGCGACGCACCCTGAGCACGGCTCCCGCGTGGTCTTGAAGAACGGCACGACACTGCCGTTGGGGCGTCTCCGGAAAGCCGCGCTCAACCGGGCGCTTGCGGAACGGTTCGGCGGCCGCAACTGACTGGCCGCTCGCTGCTGCCTGCAGCAGCCCTCCACTCGCTGCAAAAATACGCCGTCCGGCTGAATCGGCGTTGGTGAATCCCCTGATCGTGGTCGATGCTGGCCTGGCCGGGCGCTATTGTCCGGCCCTTTCAATCCGTTCTGGAGTGTTAATGCAGCACAGTCTTAAGTTGGTAGCGGCCCTCGCCTTTGTTGCGGCATTGATTCAACCAGCGAGCGCCCAGCACACCATGGATCTCAATGCGATACGGCCCGATCGGAAGAACGTCGCCGTGCTTCTGTACGAAAAGGCCATCATCGGCGACTTCGCTCCCGCAGCGGAGGTGTTTCGAATCGCCGGTCAGTTCGGCAGTTTCAATGTGTACACGGTGGCGGAGTCGAAGGCGTCGGTGCGCTTGATGTGGCCCGAGTCGCTGACACCGCGCTTCGACCTCAATTCCGCACCGTCGCCGGACATCATCATTGTGCCCGGCGGCGAATGGTCCGTCATGGACGACACAAGACACGCTGCTGTCGGCGCGTGGCTCCGTGGGTCTCTGGCAAAAGGCGCACGCATTATGAGCGTCTGCACCGGCGCGTATGTGCTGGCGCAATTCGGACTGCTGGACGGGCGCGATGCCACGAGTCTTCACGCCCAGATGGATCTCCTGGCGAAACTGGCTCCGAAGGCACGTGTTCACCCGAAAGCCCGCTATGTTGTGTCCGGTCCGATTGTCACGACCGCCGGCGACTACACATCCATCGATGCCGCCTTGATGCTGGTGACGGAGATCGCCGGTGAAAAGGCTGCGCTCTGGGCGGCTCACACCTACATGGACTACGAGGAGTGGGATCCAAAGGTCGACCGCTCCAACTACCGGACGATCAGGACGCCAGGCCGATAGGGGTTCCGTCCAAAGCCTCAACCTGCGACAGAAGGGTCTTCAAGAACATGAACTCACGAATGTTGTTCACACTCGGCGTCGCTTTGTCTTCGCCATACCGGGCGCTCCCAACGCTCAACAGTGGCCTCTGCAGGTTCCGGAACCGCCCAAAACAACGGCGAAGATCTCTCACAACTTGACCTACGCGACGGTCGACTCGTCGAGCCTCTTGATGGATGTCTATCGACCCGCGGAAGGCAAGGTCGCGCCAGCGATCGTCTTCTACACGATGTACTGGGCATCCGACAGCAGCTCGCCGCAGCAGCTCGCCGCGGTCCAGCGACTGGTACAAGGGCTGGGGACGGCTCGCCGCGTCCCGGGGAATCGTGGGAGTCGTTCCCGACCTCCGCGCCGAGCCCGGGACCGGCAACGCGGCAGCGCCCGCTCGCGCTCTCGGAGATGACTTCCAGCGCCTGCTGAAGCACTTGACGGACCACGCGGGCGACTACGGGATTGATCCGAACCGCATCGCGGTATTCGCCGAGTCGGGAAGCACCTGGGCCGCGATGTCGGCAATCCAGGATCCTCGGCAGACTGCGATCAAGGCGGCGGTCCTCTGCAGCACGAACGTCGAGGTCTTCAGGCCGGACCTTCCCCTCTTCTGGGTGCGCTCGCCAGGCGACCAATTCTGTACTGGCGGGACAAACGTGGTCTCGATGGTTGGAGGTCACCTTGGGGACTGGTCACCAGAGGGCACGCTGCTGCTCGGCGTATGCTCCGCGCGGACCACCTCAAGTCTCCCAGGAATTCGCCATGAAGAACGCCAACGCCTCGCTCGATCCCCAGGCCGCGCCACTCGCGGCGGCATATGCCACCAGGACCAAGGCCATCGACTACGTCATGGGGAAGCTCGCGGCAGTGGACGGTGGAGGAGGCGCCGACCTCGGCTTCATCGCGTCCCGCGAAGTGAGTGCGTTCTGCACGGCCCTCGGCTTCGAAAAGACATGGTCAGGCAGGACCGTCCAGGAGATCGCGCGCAAGCGTTCCGCGAAGGTCGAGGCAGACGACTTCGGACCAGCGGTGATCGTGGCGAGCGAAGCGACCGCCATCCTCGAGGCCCTCAAGCGGATGATTACGAAAGACCACTTCGTCGGCACGCCGGAGAGCCGCTTCGACAAGACCATCCTCAATGACTTTCTGCCCAAGTCGCGCGCCGGATTCGAAGGGCAGCCGACCCTCGGACACCTGTGGGAGTTCCAGTACGCGCTTCAGGTCGAGCTCGAGCACGGCCGCACCCGGGGCGCCAACGTCACGAACAATCACCCCATCCTCACCGGCCTCGTCGTAATGGCGCACCTGTTGGAGGACACGCTCTACTACGCGCGTCTCTGGGTGATGGAGAGCGAAGGCGAACTCGCAGCGCAGGTCGCCAAAGGAAAGAAGGCCGACGAGATCGCGAAGGTCGCCAAGGAGCACAACCTCGCGCGCCTCTACCTCGCCAAGCGGCTTCTCGAGAAGGCCGAGCACGAAGGAACGAATCTCCCTCGCTGATTGGGCAGCTAGCCCATCGGCCGCGGACCACTCGTGCTGATCGCGCCGGCCCTGATCGCGATTAGAACGATCGCAGGTATGCGACGATGGCCGCGGCGTCGTCCGGGCTCATGCGAAACGCGGGCATCGGGGACCGGGGCGCAGGCCGCCCCGTGGCACGCCCCTGGGAGAGGAGTGCCACGATCTGCTCGTCGGTGAAGCCGGGCAACCCGGCCAGGCTCGGGGCCTGGTAGGCCCATTCGGAGTCGGGCCACGGCGACTTGAACGGGATCGCGCCGCCCCGGAATTTCTCCGACATGCGAATGGCGCCGCCGGCGTCGCGCGGCGAGTGGCACTGGACGCACATCGCGACGCGGTTGGCGAGGTACTCGCCGCGCGCGACGCCCGCCGCGGCGCCGCTCGGGGTAGTCGCCTTGGCCTGCTGGGGAGTCGGGGCGGCAGGCTGGGCAGGCCGCACGAACGCGAGGCTCAGCGACACAAGGCCGACGCCGACGGCAACCCGGCGCCAAGCTAGAAGTCGAGTCGGAGGAAGGCCGGGAGTCGTAGACATACCCCGATAGCTTGCCACAAGTGATGGTGCGTCTGGTGGGCATACGGTCGCTCACGACCCGACTGGTCTATGATCTAGTCTACTCACTATGGATCACAGGGATGCCATGAACGAAGCAATCGGCTCATACGAGGCAAAGACCCGGCTTCCGGAACTGCTCAGACAGGTGAAGTCCGGCAAGAGCTTCACCATCACCAATCGCGGCGAGGCGATCGCGGACCTGGTGCCCAACACCGGCGCGCGAAAGAAGGACACAGTCGCCGCCGCGAAGAGACTCAGGGAGTTCATGCTCGCGAGCCCGATTCGCGGCATCGAGCTCAAGAGGCTTATCGAGGAAGGACGCGCGTGAGCTTCGTCCTCGACAACTCAGTGACCATGCGCTGGTTCTTCGGCGACGGCAAACCGGCGGAACTGACGTTCGCCGCCCAAGTGCTTGACGCCCTCCGGACCGACATCGCGGTCGTTCCCGTAACCTGGGGACTCGAGGTGGCCAACGTCATCGCCCGGGCGGAAGCCAAAGGTCTTGTGACCGCGGCGAGGAGCGCGGAGTTTCTCGAGCTGCTCGAAGGCGTGAGCATCGAGGTGGACGCCGCCACGTTCACGCACGCCCGGTCGAGCACCCTCGAACTCGCGCGCCGGCACAATCTGTCCGCCTACGATGCGTCTTACCTGGAATTGGCCCTCCGCCGCGGCCTGCCACTCGCCACTCTTGACGAGGACTTGCGGAGAGCTCTGAAGAAAGCGGGCGTGAAGAAATTTCGTTGACGCTGACGAGCCAAGTCCTCAAACCGACACAAAGCCACGTCGCGCGGGGACTTCCTTGAACCTGCCTGCTTGAGAACGTGGCGACCGGCTTGCCACGGATAGACTGAAGTCGTGCTCGCCCGCATCCTCACCGACCCGCAGGAGCGCATCCTCGCCGATGAGCGCCGCGTGCTTGGCGAGCTTTCGGCGGCTCTGGCCCGCCTGGAGATCACACCGGACGACCAGGAGACGCTTCAGCGGTCGGTGCGTCAGCTCGACGAGCTGTTCCTGCTCGTCGTGGTCGGCGAGTTCAACGCCGGAAAGAGCGCCTTCATCAACGCGCTCCTCGGGCAACGTCTGCTCGAGGAGGGCGTGACGCCGACGACGTCGCGTATCGGCCTCATCCGTCACGGCCCAAAGGTGGACCACGAGGTCACCTCGGCCGGTCTCGAGGTCATCACCTCGCCCGTCGACCTGCTGCGCGAGATCAACATCGTGGACACGCCGGGCACCAACGCCGTCCGCCGCGAACACGAGGCCCTGACCCGCGAGTTCGTGCCCCGTTCCGATCTGGTTCTGTTCGTCACCTCCGCCGACCGGCCCTTCACCGAAAGCGAGCGCGCGTTCCTGCAGAGCATCCGCGACTGGGGCAAAAAGATCGTGGTGGTGCTCAACAAGGCCGACATATTCGAGCGGGACAGCCAGGTCGCGGAGGTCGTGACCTTCATCTCCGACAGAGCCCGCGCGCTCCTCGGGTTTACCCCCGAGGTCTTCCCGGTTTCGGGCCGGCAGGCGTTGCGGGCGAAGGAGGCGGGAGACGCCGCGGCCCTGGCTGGAAGCGGATTCGATCGGCTGGAACGGTTCATCGCCGACACGCTGGACGAGACGGAGCGCGTCCGCCTGAAGCTGCTCAACCCGCTTGGCGTGGGACTCGCTCTCCTCGACAGGCACCTGAACCAGACCGAGCAGCGGCTGGGACTGCTCAAGGACGACTTCACGGCCATCGAGGAGATCGATTCCCAGTTGAAGCTGTATCGCGAAGACCTCGGGCGCGACTTCCGCTTCCGCCTCGCCGACGTGGAGAACGTCCTCCACGCTTTCGAGAAGCGCGGCGTCGATTTCTTCGAGGACACACTGCGCATCGGCCGCGTCTTCGACCTCATGAATCAGTCGCGGGTCAAGGCGGAGTTCGAGCGCAAGGTGGTCGCCGACCTGCCACAGGTGGTGGAGAAGCGCGTGGACGAGGTCATCGACTGGCTGGTGGCAAGCGACATGCGGCAGTGGAAGGCAGTCTCCGACCGACTGGCGCAGCGGGAGGCCGAACACGCCGAGCGCATGCTGGGACGCGTGTTGGGCTCCTTCGAGTCCGACCGCGCCCGCCTCCTCGAGACGGTGAGGCGCGAGGCGCAGCGCGCAGTGGAGACCTACGACAGGGAGGCAGAGGGGCGCCGCCTGGCCGAGAACGTGCGGGACGCCGTGGCCAGCACCGCCATCATCCAGGTCGGGGCGCTGGGCCTGGGGACGGTCGTGACTTTGCTCGCCACCACCTCGGCGGCGGACATCACCGGCATCATGGCCGCGGGAACGATCTCCCTGCTCGGTCTGCTCGTGCTCCCGGCGCGGCGCCGACAGGCCACCGCGGAGTTGCGGCGGAAGGTGCACCTCATGCGCGAGCAACTGATGGGCGCACTGACCGGACAGTTCGACCGTGAGGTCGAGCGCGGGGCGCAGAAGGTGCAGGAGGCGGTCGGGCCCTACACGCGGTTCGTCCGAGGCGAGCGCGACCGGCTCACCTCGACCCGCGAGGATCTCCGGCGAATCCGCACCGAGCTCGAGAGGCTGCGCGCGGCGATCGGCGAGCCGACTCAGGCCACTTGAGCTTTGAGCCTGACGCCGAGGGCTCGGGCCACCTTTAACACCGTTGCGAAGCTCGGGTTGCCGTTTTCGCCAAGAGCTTTATAGAGGCTCTCGCGACTCAGGCCCGCATCGCGTGCGACCTGAGTCATTCCGCGAGCACGCGCTATGTCGCCAAGGGCTCGTGCGATCCCCGTACCGTCTTCGGGCGCTTCTTCCAGCCATGCGTCGAGGTAAGCGGCCATTTCCTCGGGTGTGCGCAGTTGTTCGGCGACGTCGTACTTTAGGGTCTTGGTCTTCTTGGCGGGGCGTGTGTTCATGGTCATGTCGATTTGTCTAAAGCTGTCTGGCCAGAGATATGGCCATCTTGATATCCCGTGCCTGTGTCGATTTGTCGCCGCCTGCCAGCAGGACGGTCAAAGTGTCGCCTCGTCGCGTGTAGTACACCCGATACCCCGGGCCGATGTCCACCTTCAACTCGCAAACTCCGTGGGTCAGCGTCCGGTACTGTCCGGGATTCCCGTGAACCAGTCGATCGACACGAACCTGAATGCGGGCGCGGGTTGCAATATCCCTTACCGAATTGATCCAATCGAGGTAGACCGCAGTGGCTGTGACGATCACCGGGAGATTGTAGCCTGCGGGATACTTCAAAGCGTGGAGCGCTCGATACTCCGCAGGGGTGGCTCGTGGCAACCCACGCTTGCCTTGAACCGCCAACCCCGCTTGTTTCCCCTACAATCACGGAGCATGGGAGTCAGATCAAAGTGAACCTTCCCGCACCCCCCCGGTTCTACCGCTGGTCCGTGCTGATCTTCGTCAGCCTGGCCATGTTCGGGAACTACTACGTCTACGACTCCATGGGGCCGGTCTTCGATCTGCTCTCCACGCAGCTCGGCTTCAACGATCAGCAAAAGGGGCTCCTCTACTCGGCCTACAGCATCGCCGCGGTGCTGGTGCTGCTCGGGGGCGGGTACGTCATCGACCGTTGGGGGACAAAGAAGTCCATCACCCTCTTCTCCATCATCTGCCTGGTGGCCGCCTTCGTCACGGCCACTTCCGACGTCTTCGCCGTGATGGTCTCGGGCCGCTTCCTTCTGGGCATGGGCGCCGAGCCCCTCATCGTCGCCGTGACGACGGCGCTGGCCAAGTGGTTCAAGGGGAAGGAACTCTCCTTCGCCTTCGGAATCAACCTCACCATCGCCAGGCTGGGCTCGGCATCGGCCGACTGGTCTCCCACCTGGGCGGGCACCCTCTACGAGAACTGGCAGGACCCCTTGTGGCTTGCCACCGGTGTTGCGGCCTTCTCCGTGAGCGGCGCCGTGCTCTACTGGATTCTCGAGCACCGTGCCGAGGGCCGCTACTCTCTGGGGGAGGCGGGGGAGACAGAGAAGATCGAGAAGGGCGGGCTCTACAAGTTCACCCCGTCGTATTGGTACATCGTGGCTCTGTGCGTGGTGTTCTACGCCACCGTCTTTCCATTCCGCGCCTTCGCCATCGATTACTTCCAGCAGGCCCACGGCCTGCAGCGGGAGGCCGCGGGTCTGCTCAACAGCTTCCTCCCCCTCTCGGCCATGGTGGCGACACCGCTCTTCGGCCTCATGGTGGATCGGGTGGGAAGGCGATCGTTCTTCATGGGCATAGGATCGCTGTTGCTCCTGCCTCTATTCCTGGTCGTGACGTACGCGCCGCCGGGGCCGGCCATCGAGGTGGCGGGAGCCCAGATCCCCCTCACCCTCCTCCTGGTGATGACGGCGCTGGGCGTGGCTTTTTCGCTGATCCCCGCCGTGATGTGGCCGTCGGTGGCGTACATCGTGGAACAGAGCCGCCTGGGCACGGGGTACGCCCTCATGACTTTCTGCCAGCAAATCGGGGTGGCCATCATCCCCTGGCTCATCGGCTTCACCAACGACGCCTTCTCCGCCGGGCCCCAAAACCCTGGCGGCTACGCTGCGGGGATGTGGATCTTCACGGCGCTTTCGTCGCTGGGGCTCTTCTTCTCCTACATGCTCTGGAAGACGGAGAGAGGCCCCGGGAGCCACGGGCTGGAGACGATCACCACCAGGTCGGCGGCAGGAGCGTAGTCTCAAGCCTCAGGGCGCCGACGGGCCTTCCCGACTCAAGGGGAAAGTGACGGTGAATCTGGTCTCCGGTGTCCGATCGATCTCGAAGTCGCCACCGAGCTGACGGGACAGGTCGGAAACAAGTTGCAGACCAAGCGATTTGGTTCGCCTGGTTTCGAAGTCGGGCGACAGCCCCACTCCCGTATCGCTGACGCAAAGACGCACCAGCCCCGCCGAATCGACATCGAGGGCGAGACGCACTTCACCGGCGCGCCCCTCGGGGAATGCGTGCTTCAAGCTGTTGCTCAGGAGTTCGTTGACGATCAGCGCGGCCGGAATCGCGCGATCGATGTCGACCTCGACCGGCTTCAGGTCGAGCGAGAGGCTGACCGCACCGGGAGCGGCATTCTGCCCGCGCACGAGTTGGGTCGCGAGCTGTCGCAGATAGTCGGCGAGCTCCACGCGCGCGAAGTTCGCGGTCCGGTACAACATCTCGTGCAGGAGAGCCATCGAGTGGATACGCCCCCGCATGTCCTTGAGCACCGCTCGCGTAGCCGGCTCGGCGCTGCGCCCGGCCTCGAGGCGCAGGAGAGACGTGATCACTTGAAGATTGTTCTTGACCCGATGGTGGACCTCCTTGAGCAGACCTTCCTTCTCGCGAAGCGAGGTTTCAAGGGCGGCGCTCGCGCGCTTCCGGTCGGTGATGTCCTGAATCTGGGCGATCATGTAGTGGGGCGCGCCGCGGTTGTCGCGAACGAGGGAAACGCTCAGAAGGACGTTGACGTGCCTCCCGCTCGCGTGCAGGTAGCGCTTTTCCATCTGGTACGAAGAGGTCTCCCCGGCGAGCAGCAGTCTCACGCTGTCGAGATCGGCGTCGAGGTCATCGGGATGGGTGATGTCCTGGAAGGTGCGGGCCCGCAGTTCGGCGTCGGAGTAACCCACGAGGTCGCAGAGCGCGCCGTTGACCCTGAGCCACCGCCCATCGGGCGAGACCAGGGCCATGCCGATCGGGGCGTGTTCAAAAGCGGACGAGAAAAGCTCTTCGCGCTCGCGCACTGTCTCCTCGGCTCGCTTCATCTCCGTGATGTCCATCATCACGCCGAGGAGCCTGCTTGGTTTCCCCTGCTCGTCGCGTTCGAGGACGCGCCCGATCACGCTGACCCAACGATATGAACCGTCGGCATGGAGCACGCGGGCGTTGTGCCGGTAAGGAACGTCCGCGCCTTCAAGCGCGGCCTGAATGTTCGCCGCGACCGCCTCCCGGTCGTCGGGATGAAGGCTGGCAAGCCAGTCCTTGCGAAGCCCGACGCCTTCATCCGGACCGTAACCCAGCATGGCGAAGTAGGTTGGAGTCGCATACCAGCGGTCGGCTTTCAGATCCCAGTCCCACACTCCGATCGACGACGCCTCGGTGGCCAGAATCAGCCGTTGGGCCATCTGCTGCCCGCTCACAAGATTGTTGTGCTTTTCGGAACCTGCACGGTCGAGGAAGAAGGCCAGCAACACGATCGCGCTCACGGCCAGGACCCAGATCCCCGCCGCGATGTTCGCGAATTGCCGCCAAGGCGAAAGGACCTGGCTGTACGCTCGACCCAGGACGACTACGAGGTCCTGATTGTCGCTCAGGCTCCGGTAGGCCAGGATGCGGAAGTTGCCATCGATCGGGCTCTTGTGGTGGAAACTCCCCTCGCCTTTGACCCGCAGGTGGGTGAATACCGGCATGTTCGGAAAGCGCTGCCCCACGGCGCGCTCATCGAAAGGGCTGCGCATCATCAAAACGCCGTCACGCCGAAATAGCGCGATGGATCCTCCCTCACCCACTTCCACCTGGCCCCAGACCTGGTCGAAGTAGGACGGGTCCACGGCCGCGATCAGCACGCCCACGAGGTCGCCCGTGGAAGAGCGCACCGGCAGGGTGGCGGTCATCACCCAGCTTCCGCTCACCCGCGAGCGAACCGGGGGGCCGACAAGGAAGCCGGTCGAAGGCTCCCTCAGGTGGATCTGGAAGTACTCCCGGTCGATCACGGTCTGGTCCGTGGCCTCGCCCGCAGTGCTGTAGACGATCCGGCCCTGCGGATCCGCAACCGATAGCGCGCGAAGGTGGGGCAACGCGCGGATCTGGTCGGCCAACAACGTTCGGGCCTGGGCCTCGTCGAGTCCTGAGTTCATCAGGGGCGCGATCTGGCTCGCGGCCAGTTGCAGACGCAGGTTGATGGTCTGCAGGCTGCTGTTGGTTTGCTCGGCGATGACGTGCGCGAGCGATTCGGTCAGGCGCTCACCTGAACGAATGGCCTGGGTCCGCAGCGAGACGAGGATAAGAATCAGGAGCGCTGCGGAAAGGACGATGACGCCCGCGATAATCGACAGGAACTGGCGGCGTAGCGAATTGCCTGTTCGCTCGATCTCGCTGACAACATCGGCAGCGAGGCCCGGAGGCGGCGATCTGGTCATGCTCTGCTCCGGGCCTAGTGTGACTTGAGCCCCTGCGCCGAGCCAACCCGGGAGGCTCCGGGCGTTAGCATCGGGCGAATGCAGGACATCGTGTCGCGGCTGAAGTCGCAGTTGCCTTCGCTCGCCCGGCGCGCCACGCTGGCCGCGGCGATGTGCTTCGGAGCTGCAGTGGCTTGCTCGTTTTCGGTGCGAGACGTCGTGGGCGCTCTTGCTCGACCCTGCGAGCCCGCGTCGCGAACGCCCCGGGTCATCCTCGCGCTGCCGGAACTGTCACGCAGCCCACTCAACCCGCGCTTCAAGCCGGAAGGCTGTGTGCTGGTCTCGGGCTTCTGGATGCAGCACGATCGGCGCGAGGTGGAGATGCGAGTGGTGGCGGATGGCACCGCCTCGCTCTCGGTGGACGGCAAACTCGTGGTCGAGCGCGATGCGGAAGGTCCCGGGCGCACCGCCTCGGGCCGAGTGCGGCTCGACGCCGGGCCGCGTCAGTTCGAAATGAAGCTCCAACCTGAAGGTCCCGCTCAGTTGAGAGGCGTGCTGGTGGGTGAAAACGGAGCGCGAAACCTCGGTCCCACGTTTCTCCGGCCCCCCGCGCCCTGGGAGTATCTCGCGGAACGAGCGAGTCGAATTCTTCTCCTGCTCTCCGCCGTCTTCGCCGCCTTCGCCTTGGCGGGTTGCGTCCTCTCACCAGATCGCTGGCCTCCGATCCTCGCCATCACTCTGCTGGCGCTGCTTCTTCGTTTCGAGGCTCTCATCGCGGTCTTTGGTCAGGGCCTCCCGGGCGCCGTGATCAAGAACCTGTCGGCGCTCGGCCACGCGCTTCGTCCCGACACCTGGGCCTGGGAGAAATCGCTCGTGCCGTATGAAGGCGGCGACCCGGTCCGCTACATCGAATTCGCCCGTCAGATGCGGGGATTCTTCGATGCCCACGTTCGCGAACCGCTGTTCGTGGCCTGGAGCCGGCTTTTCATCGTCGACTTTGGTCTCGGAGATTTCGGAATCAGCGTCGGGACCATGCTCGCATCCTGCCTCCTCGTCGCGTCGACGTTTGTGTTGGCGCGCTCTCTCTTCGGGCAGGCGATCGCGGTCATCGCCGCCATTCTTCTGGCCATCGACCCGGCGGAAATCGGCCTGAGTGTGGAGGGCTGGCGCGATGGAGCGTTCGCCGCATCGTTCGTTCTCGCCCTCTGGGCGCTCGAGCGGGCGCGCCTTGACCCAACGCACGCAAAAAGCGCGGTGCTGGGAGTCATCCTCGGCGGCTCCTGTCTCCTTCGACTCTCCGCGCTGTCCTACGCGGCGCCCGCCATCGTCGGTCTCGCGATGTTGGATGCGCGGCGCGACCGAGGCGTCTTGCCGCGGCGGGGGTTGCCCTGGTCGTGACGGCCATCCTGGTTGGGCCGTATCTGGTCTCGTGCGCCATTGCGTATGGGGATCCGCTTTACGCGGTGAACTATCACCTGCGCTTTTACCGCCCGTCCGCGGTGGGCTCGGCGACCTCCGCGGCCACGACCTACGTCCTTTCCCTCCGGGATCTCTGGGCACGCGCCGACACGCTCTTCGAAGGCCTCACCTCCTATCCCTTTCTTTCGAAATGGAGGGCCCTGGAGTTGTGGTTTGGTTCCGCCACTTCGGTCATCACTATCGCCAGCGTCCTTGGCCTCATCGGCTGGACGGCGTCGCCCGCCGGTCGCCGCATTCTCCTGATGACCGCCTTCGCGCTCGTGCCCTTTTCCTTCACCTGGATGGTGCCCGGCGGATCGGAATACCGGTTCACCCTGTTCGCGTATCCGGTCTACCTCGTGGCCGCGGCGTGGTTTGCCGTGAGGTTGACGGAGATGCTGAAAGACCCGACCGCGGCGAAGCGCCTGGTCCGCCCGGCCGGAACGGCCGTGGTGGGCGCGGTCGTCTTGGTCTTCCTCGGGGTCGCCCTACGACATTCCCGCACCGTCGCGGACGGTGAGGCCGCGCGCGAGTTCACCGTGGGCGGCGGGCCGCGCGATTCACTCTCGGCGTCAGGCTTTGGGCTGCCGCGCTACGGCGAGTGGGGCTTCGTCCGGACATCGCTCGACACGCGACGCGTTCTGAAGGTTGTCCTGCAGCCGGATCGCCCGTGGCTGCTGACCCTCCGCTTTCGCAATGGCGAATCGGGATGGATTCTCGAGGACGGGAGTGTTGTCGACGAGCTGCCGGCCACCTCGGGGACCGATCCGGAGGAGCGAACCATACGTCTGCCCGTCTCTACTAAGACACACCGCAGTTTCGAAATAAACGCCGCGGGGTCGTTCGAGTTCGTGAGCGCCCGCTTCGCGCCCGGTTCGGCGGGGGAGTAGCTTCGCCCTGCTCATCGGGCCCCACGCTGGCCATAAGTCCGGAAATCACCTTGGGCTGGGATTGTCGAACGACAAGGTATGACCACGCGGAACTACGCGGTCAGCGGCTCGTCTTCCGTTTCCCCGGGTTCGACCCCGGACGACCGCTCGCGTTCGCCATCGCGGCCGGGACCACGCATCTCGTCCACATGGACCAGGACGACGCCGCCGATGATCAAGGCGCCTCCAGCCATCTGGACCGGAGTGGGCGCTTCGCCGAGGAAGAGCCACGCGAAGAACACCGCGAACAGAACCTCGGTCAGGCCGATGAACGAGGAGAGTCTCGGCCCGAGCGCGCGCGCCGCCGCGATCGCCGCCAGGTACGAGATCGCGGCCGCGACCACCGACAATCCCAGCACGGGCACGAGCCATGACACCCTTCGGCCCGCGAAATCCACCAGGCCGAACGAAGCCGTCATCGGCGCCATTCCCAGGGCCCCGGCAAGCAGCAGGGTCATGGCGGCGATCGAGAGCCCGAGCCCTGCGAGGGTGAGGGGCGAAAGGTCAGCGTCGCTCTTGGCCGAAAGAACGAAGAAAGTGGCGAGCCCGACCGCGGCGCCCAGTGCCCAGAGCACACCAACGGGATTGAGAGAGCCGCCGGCCGTGGATGGGTTGAGAACGAAGACAAGGCCGGCCAGGGCCAGGATAGAGCCGAACGTGGTCAGGCGGCGAGGCTTCTGCCCGTGCCTCAGCCACATCCAACCCACGACGAGGATTGTCCCCAGATACTCGAGGAGCAGCGCGATGCCGACCGGGATGCGGGCCACGGCATGGAAGAAGAAGAGCTGCGCTCCGGCAACCGCGATCACGCCGTAGACGAGGATCAACGGGAGGTTCCGGCGGACCACGTGCGCGCGCCCCCGCAGCGACCACAGGGTGGGCAAGAGGAGGATCAGGGCCGCCGCGCTGACGCGCGCCGCCACCGCGGCAGCCGGCGACCAGCCCGCATCCAACAGCGAACGGGCGAAGGAACCCGACGTGCTGAAGGCAGCGGCGGAAAAAAGGGCGAGCGCAACTCCGGCGCCGCGTGAAGGAGAGGTGGAATTCTGAGCGTAGACTGTCATTGGTAAAAGTCGGGTACGCTAGTGACTATAGTGATTTCCAATGACATGAGTCAAGAACATGTTTACTGATGACACGAAGGTCGGTCTCGCCTTCGCCACAGCCCTCGTCAACTCGGCCTATGGTGAGAAGCTGCTCGACATCAAAGCCCTCGACGCGTTCGTACGGGAATGGAAGTGGACGGGTCACCGGGCGCGCACCGCCGCGGAGCTTCAGGAGGTTCGTGCGCTTCGGGTCAAGCTGCGGAAGATCTGGGACGCCGACGAGGACGAGGTGGTGCGCATCGTGAACGGGCTGCTGAGAGAAGCCCAGGCGCTGCCCCAGCTGGTGAAGCACGACGGTTGGGGCTACCACCTTCATGCCACGCCGTCCCATGCGCCCCTCGCCACCCGGATGGCAGTGGAGGCCGCGATGGCCTTCATGGATGTGGTGCGTGCCGGTGAACTGTCGCGGCTGCGCAAGTGCGAGGCCTCGGACTGCCGGGATGTGGTTGTCGACCTTTCAAAAAACCATTCGAAGCGGTTCTGCGACCAAGGCTGCGGCAACCGCGTGGCCGTGGCGGCCTACCGCGAAAGGAAACGGAAGACGGCAAAGTAAACGAGTACGCGGGTGGCCCTGCTTGGGTTGGGTTAGCCTCGTTTTCCGGCGGGGCCTTGGGATTCACCCATGAGGCTCGATCTGTCGGCCAGACCTCGGACGAGAGGACCTTTCATGACGCTTCGAATACGAATTGCGATCCCCTTGGCACTCGCCGCCGCTATCGCGGCAAGCGCGGTTCAAGACGATGCGCCCCCCGCCGACTGGATCAGGAAGAATGCGATCCCGCTGACCGGCACCCAGGCGGGCCGCGGCCGCGACGATCTGGGGCCTCTCCGCAAGCTGATCGGCGACGCGCGGATCGTTTCTTTGGGCGAAGCGACCCACGGCACTCGAGAGATCTTTGAGCTCAAGCACCGCCTGCTCGAGTTTCTCGCCATGGACATGGGCTTCACCCTTTTCTCCATCGAAGCCAACATGCCGGAGGCGTACCGCCTGAACGACTACGTATTGAATGGAACCGGAGACCCCGCGCAGCTTCTCCGTGGCCTGTACTTCTGGACCTGGAACACCGAAGAGGTGCTGGACATGATCCGATGGATGCGGGCGTTCAACGCGTCGGGAAAGGGTCGCATCCAATTCACGGGTTTCGACATGCAGACCCCGACCGTCGCCCTGGAAATCGTGCGTGATTTCGTCTCGCACCACGACCCCGAATATGCGCAGACGGTGCGGGAAGCCTCCACGCGAGCCGCCACGGCCCGTCCCGCGAGCGGCGGACCCGGTTTCGGCCTGGCGAGCGCGTCCCTTCCGGGAACTCTGGTCGCGGGGAAGAAGATCCGCTTCTCCGGTTACATCCGGAGCGAGGATGTCGCCGACGGATACGCGGGACTTTGGTGGAGGGTCGATGGAGCATCGGGAATGATCGCCCTCGACAACATGAACGAGCGGGGTGCCGTCGGCACGACCGAGTGGAAGCGCTACGAGATCAACATGACCGTCGACGCGGCGGCCAAGGCTGTGATCTTCGGGGCCCTGATGCCGGGCAAGGGCACCGCCTGGTTCGACGACCTGAGTCTCGAAATCGACGGCATCCCCTATGCCGGGGATGGCCGCCTTGACTTCGGCTTCGAGTCGGATTCCGTCAAAGGCTTTTTTACTGGAGGCCGGGGTTACGCGGTGGGGCTGGACTCCGAGGTCGCCCACGGAGGCCGGAAGAGTCTGCGGATGAAGGGCGGGCCGCCACCGGTCGAGCCGACGACATCCAGGCCCGCCGACGTAGCCGCCTCGTGGGGAGCGGTCATCGCCCATCTCGCGGCGGGCCGTGCGAAGTACCGAGCGGCCGGCGCGACCGAACAGGCGATCGAATGGGCGGCGCAGAACGCACGCCTCGTTCAGCAGGCGATGATCGCGATGACCGATCCCTTGGCCCGCGACCGGAGCATGGCCACGAACGTCGCGTGGATCCTGGATCAAAACCCAGGGGCCAAGGTTGTCCTGTGGGCCCACGACGGCCATGTGGCCGCGGGCGGCGTCAACCACGAAACCATGGGTACAGACCTTCGCGCCCGGTATGGCGCCCAGATGGTCGTGTTCGGATTCGCCTTCAACCAGGGATCCTTCCGGGCGGTCGAGCTTGGAGTCGGGAAGATCCGGGAGTTCACGGTGCCTCCCGCACCGGCCGGCAGTCTGGACGCGGCTCTCGCCGCTGCGCGTCTCCCTCTGTTCGCCCTGGACCTCCGCGATGCGCCGCCGTGGTTCCGGCAGGAGCGCAAGACGCGCCAGATCGGCGCCGGATTCTCTGACGCGAACGCCAATGCCTACCTGATGACGCTCCAGCCCTCAGCCGCCTTCGATGCCCTACTGTTCATCGACACGACAAGCGCCTCCCGAAAAGCCCCGCCGCCCGTTCCTGCCGTCACCCCAAGCCCGAGCCCCGGCTCAGCTCAACCTGAAGTTCACCACGACGGTCATGATGACCCGTACGGGCACACCGTTGAGCAGCGTTGGCGTGTATACCCATTGCATAACGGCGTCGATGGCGGCCTGGTCGAGCAGGGGGATGCCGCGCATCACCTTGGCGTCCACAACCCTTCCCTGGCCGTCGATGGTGCACTCCACGATGACGATCCCCTGCACCCGCGCCTGCTTCGCGATATCGGGGTAGACGGGACGCACGTCCACGAGCCTCTTCGGCTCCTTGATCTGGCCACCGACGCGCACGGCCTGGTCTGGCCGCGGGGCCTCGGGCAGGCCGCCCACTACGCCGCCGACCGCTCCGCCCTCCACGCCACTGGGCACGCCGGTCACACCATGGTCCACTGTAGGCGGCAACGGGCCGGCCGAGGGGAAGGGCGGCTCGGCGCCGGAGAACTCCCCCCTTCCGTTCTTCCTGAGATCTGTCGCGCGGCCCCACGTTGAATTCGCCTCGTGCCAGTACGCGTTCCGCGTCTTCTCGTCCTTCGCGGTCCTTTCCTTCACGCGAAGGAGCATGCCCTTGATGACGATCGAGTCGATCAGGTTGGGATTGATCTCGAGCGCCAGGTTCGCGTACTTGAGGCCCCGGTCGGCATACCGCTCCTTCTGTTCGTCGGTGACCGGTGGGTCGTGAGGGGCCGGATAGGCCTTCTTGTAGTACACGTTCGCGAGGAGCTGACGCGACCTGGCGTTCTTGGGGCCGTGGAGGGAGAGACAGCGTTCGGCGACCTCCACCCCCTCGTCGAAGCGCTGCGGGCGTTCAAAGTTGCCCCGGAACAGGAACTCCGCGAGCCAGTCGCAGGCCGTCGCGCTCTTCGGATGGCGAGCCATCCAATCACGCAACAGCACCTGCGCCTCATCCAGCTCGGCGCCATCGATCAGCCACTGGGCCTTTTCATATACGGCTTGCTCTTCGGGAGAGGGCGAATCGACGGAGGGGGTCGTCCGTGGCCGCTTGCGCCAGGCGTTGAGCCACCAGGCCTCGGGTGTCCGCTTCTCCAGCGACGGGAGAATCACCTCCCGCTTCGCCGCCCAGAACAGGCGCGACACCTTCGCCGGCCAACCTTCCGCCAGGCTCACCCTGGGGTCGAGCCGGTGCGCATCCAGGAAGCTCTGGCCGCCCTGCTCCTCGGAGTCGAGTTGCGCGTACGCGAGACCGAGCCAAAGGTAGGCGTGCGCGAGGTCGTACGCTTGCGCCGGGGCATTGAGCCGTTTCACCACGTCGTTGAGAGTCGACACGGCATCCGCCCAATGCCCGTCCTGGACCTGGGCGATTCCCTTCGCCAAACCGGCGTCGGCGTCCGACGTCCGGGTCACCGGCGATGGGAGAATCACCTCCCTCCTCGCTGCCCAGTACGGGCGCGACACCTTCGCCGGCCAGCCTTCCGCCAGGCTCACCCTGGGGTCGAGGCGGTGCGCATCCCGGAAACTCTGCTCGGCACTTACCCCGGAGTCGAGTTGCGCGTGCGCGATACCGAGCCACAGGTAGGCCTGCGCGCGGTCCTCCGCCTGCGCCGTGGCATTGAGCCGTTCCACCACGTCGTTGAGAGTGGCCACGGCATCCGCCCAATGCCCGTTCTGGACCTGGACGATTCCCCTCGCCAAGTCAGCATCCGCGGCCGCCTGAGCGCCCGCCAAGGAAGTGAGCGCCAGGAGCAAGGCCACCACCGCCGCCAAACGGTTCAGCATCTCGTTTCTCCCGCTGGACATCAGCGACGCACTCATCACGTCGCCACAGAGTTGGGGGATCATACCCGTCGATGGTCACCGAGCCCTGAGCCACCATTCCCCGCAGGCCCCCCTGGTTTCCGCCGCGATCATCAAGAGGGCGTGGGGCGATCATCGCTCAGCAGGCGACCGCGGCTGATTTCTATGGTGCGGTGGGGGAAGGTCATCTCCTCCGCGTCGTCGTGAGTCACCCATAGGAGGGCGAAGCCTTCTTCCTCCCGGTAACGTCGGATGACTTCGCCCAGATCGTGACGGCCCTGGCGGTCGAGGTTCGTCAGCGGTTCGTCCATGAGGATCAAGGGCCGATTCGGGGCGAGCGCCCGGGCCACCGCCACTCGCCGCATCTGTCCGCCCGAGAGTTCGGCGGGATAGTGCTCCAGAAGGTCGGTGATGCCGGTGCTGTCCGCGACCCGCTCCAACCGAAGGGAGCGTTCGGAACCGCCGGTCTCCGAGAGCCCGAACATAACGTTCTCGCGAACCGTCATGTGCGGCCAGAGGCGGGGCTCCTGAAACACGAAGGCCAGATGACGCAGGTGCGGCCGCTCGGTTCTTCCCGGTCGGCTGACCAGTGCGCCATCCATCCACACTTCTCCTTCGCTGGGAGGCGTGAGTCCGGCAATCAGCCGCAGGAGTGTGGTCTTGCCGCAACCCGAGGGACCTCGCACCGTAACCGCCTCTCCCTGTTCGAGCTTCAGGGAGAAGTCATCGAGCGCCACCGTGCTTCCGAACCGGACCGTGGCCCTTCGCACCTCATACATGGCCGGCTTCTCCCGCGGTTCTACTCGCCTGATAGCGCAAAGCGGCGGTCAGCAGTGCCCCAGCCACAAGCGCGGCCAGAGTCAGCAGCAGGCACAGCGCCGCCACCTCGCGCGACGCCCCGTAGTGAAGCAGGTTGTACAAGCGCATCATCAGGGTCGCGTGTCCGGGCGCGGCGACCAGCAGGGTGGCTCCCAGTTCGCCCATCGAAAAGGAAAAACAGATCGTGGCCAGGACGATGAACCCCGGGAGCATCAGCGGGAGAGTGACGCGGCTCAGGGCGTGCAGACGGCTTCGGGCGAACACCTGACCGGCCTCGATTAGGCCACGCTCGGCGCGGCGGCGCAGGGCGTACGACACGAGCACCGACATGGGAAGGAAGCGGGCGGTGTTGGCCCACAGCGCGAGTCCGTCTTCAAGCCCGCCTGTGAGGGCGTCTATCTGCAGGATGCCGATACCCGTCAGCGGCGCGGGTAACGCGAAAGCGACGGCGATCAGAACAAGGAGACACGCCGAAGCCCGTCCACCCCCATCCAACGCCCGGGAGGCCGCCTGGCCTAACACAATGCAGAGAACGGCGGCGGACAAAGCGATGATGAGGGTGACGCCTATCTCGCTGCGGGCGTTCGATGCGGCCATGACCACAGCTCTTGCCGCGCCGGCGGTTGTGGCTATGACCATCATCGGAAGCGAGAAGTAGACGAGCAGCAGAGCAACCGCACCCCAGTACGCCCGGCCGCCGTGGTCCAACGGCGCGGGGGAGGCGCGTGGCGATCTCGTCATGGCCTCGGCGCGCCGCACGAGCGGCAGCCCCGCCACCAGGATCACCGCTACAAGCGCCATGAGCGGCGCAGCGGTCCACACCGCGGCGGCTGGATGGAGGCCTGTGCTGTAAGTCGAAAAGATCTCAAGGGCGAAGACGTTGACCGAAAACAGCGAAGGCACGGCATAGTCAGAGAGGCTGAGGAGAAATACCACGCACGCGCCGCACAGGAGAATAGGCAAGGCGAGGCGCAAGGATATTCTGGCCAACACCTTCGGCCCCGATGCGTAGACGGACCCGGCCTCCAGAAGGCGCGCGTCGAGCATGGCCGAAGCGGCCCAGCCGACCGCGATGGCGACGGGAAGGTAGGCCAGTACCTGAGTCAGGCCGGCGGCGAACCATCCGTAGGGCAGCACCGCGCTGAAACCGTGGCCGCTGAACCATTCGGTTCCGGTTATGAGTGTCACCGACCAGTTGATTCCGTGGATGGGCGGCGGCACGGCGATGAGTGGCGGCAGGATCAGGGTCAGAAGCGATCTTCCCGCGGTCCTGCCGTGCAGGGTCGCGGCCAGCGCGGATCCGACTATGGAGGTCACAGTGGCGACCATGGCGGAGAAGAGAACCGACTGGGCCAGAAGACTCAGCTGCCGGCTGCTGAAGGCGAGGCCCGCGGTTGCGCCGGCCGATGACGGTGGAGGCTGGGACAAAAGCGGCAGGGCCAGGCCGACCAGAGGCAGGGCGATGACCGCCACTGCCAGAACCATGAGAGCCTTCAGCATGCTGGCCTCGAGCCAGGCCAGCCCAAAGGTCCCCTTCACCCCGGACCTGGGGCGCCCGGTCGTTCAGCGCAGAAAGATCTCACGCATCTCTACCATGGTCGAGGGAAGTTGCCGGCGAACCTCGTCCAGAGACGTCGGCATGGAGCGCAAACCGCCCGGAAACATGGGAACAGCTCGCGGGTCACCGCGCAAGGACCACTGACAGAAACCGGCCTTGATGAGCGCATTCTCGGTCTCCGCCCTCAAGAGATACTCGATGAGGCTTGAGGCTTCCAAAGGGTGCGGCGCACCCCGCACGAGCGCGACCGTCCCGGGAATGATGAGGGTGCCCCTTCCGTCCTGATCCGGCGCGCGCACCTCGACCGGGGCGCCCCGGTCCAGGGCGCTCTGGGCATCATCCGTATCGGTGAGGCCGAACAACCATCGCCCGTCGGCCACTCTGTCGCGCACGGCCGAGTTGCCCTCCACTACTCGGATCCCGCGGGCCTTGAGCGACGTGAAGAAGTCTCGGGCCGGAACCGTGCCCATGGCCTGGTACAACGCGGCGGCATGGGTTGCCGTGGTGCCAAACATCGGCAGGGCCAGGCCGATCCGATCCGGAGGGTACCGGGGATCGAGGAAGTCATCGAGCCGGGTCGGGTAGTCCTCAGGCTTCAGCAGATTCCGATTGATGATGAAGACCCGCGCCCGGCCGCCGAGGCCGAACCAGAACCCTTCAGCGTCTCGGAAAGTCAAAGGCAGGTCGGCGGCGGAGGACGACTGGAACGGGGCCAGCACACCCTGCTCCTTGAGCCGAAGTGTCTGGGCGAACTCGCCGTTCCAGAAAACGTCGGCGCGAGGATTCTGCTTCTCGGAAACCAACCGAGTGGTGAGCCCCGTGGTCTTCGCGGCTTCCACGTCGTAGACGGCGCGAACGCGGATCCCGGATTCCTTTTCAAACGCCTTCAGAATCGGTTCGGAATAAACCTGGTCGACCGAGACGTAGGCCACAACCGATCGCTCGGGAGTTCCGCACCCGGTCAAAACGAGGACAGCGAGTAACTCAAGGGAGAGTAGTCGTGTCGTCATTGGGCTGTTCTTCTTTAGGCAAGAAAACGCTGACGTCGTTGGGGATCGAGGGCCCCGGCCAGACCTTCGCCCGGCCAAGTGTACGCCCAAGATCTTTGATGCTTCGTTCGTCCTCGCAAGTGGTAAATTGCGCCTGTCGATATCCAAGAGTACGGGCATACAGCCCGGGATGATTGGAGGTGACTGCGTGGCCCGGTTCTGCAGGTACTGCGGGAAGCCCCTGGAAGAAGGAGCGGCCTTTTGCGGGGAATGCGGGAAGGCCATAGCGGGTTCACCAGCCGGGACCGTTCCCTCGGCGCGCGCCACGCCGCCGCCGCTTCCGGGTGCCTTGCCCCGTCTCCCCGCACCTGATCTGGGGCCAGGGACGCTCCGCCTTTCCCTTGAACCAGGGCCGGATCCCGTCCACAGGGGGCCGCCACCACTTCCGTCTCAGGCCTTTAGGGTTCCCCCCTCTCTTCCGGGGCGGCCCCGCCCGAGTCGGCCGCCTCTCTCCACACCCGCGACCAGCGCAACCCGAGAATCCGGGGTTCCGCGGCCGCCGCCGCCGCCGCCGCCTCAGCCGCCGCCTCCTCCTCCTCCTCCTCCTCCTCGCCCACCAGGACCTGCGGCTCCCCGCCTGGTCGCACCGCCTCCTCCCCCGTCCGACCTGGCGCCCGCCCCGCCGCCGGCCGTTCGAGCGGGCGCACCCGCAAGACCTCTGCCGGCACCGGGCTCCCCACCCGCTCCTCCAGTCGGAGTGCCCCTCCCCCCGCCGTTGGCCGATCCCCCCGGAATGGGGCCGGCCTACTTGAGCGATGGTGGGGGTGCGCTCCCGCCTTCGCCGCCACTATGGGAGTTCCAGCCGAAGGTGATCGAGGTGGGCATGACTTTGGTCAACGGGCTGGGGCCGGCCCCCACCGGCGTGATGAAGATAGTGTCGCGCATTGTTCGGGCGACCTTCCTGGACCCCCGGGTGGCGCGTGAGGCCGCGTTGGATCAGAACGGAACCGGCGAGGCCGTTCTGGCCATCCTCCTGACCACGGTGCCGGGAGTGGCTCTCGGATGGCTGGCCGTGGGTTCCGTGGGGGCGTGGATGGTGACCGCCATGATCACGTCGGTGTTGATGAGCCTGGTGGGCGTGGGCATCATGGTGGGATTGCTGAGCGCTTTGTCGCTGTCGTGGCTGGGCGTGAAGCTCTCACCGGGACAGCTCCTGCGCGCCCTCGCCTACTCGCAGGGGGCGAACATGCTGTCGTTCGTGCCGGGTGTCAGAACCTTGCTGGCCCTCTGGACAACCGTGGCTGGCTTGGCAGCGGTGCGCGAGATCAGCGGCGCCGAAACGCAGAAGGTCGCCATCCTGATGATCGTGGTGGCTATGGTCACCGTGCTCTTGGCCATGGTGATCGTGCCGGTGGTGGCCGGGGCGCTGGCGGTCTTCTAGCGGAAGAAGGGGAAGGCAGCGAAAGAGAAACGGCATGGATCCCTTCAAGCGTGCTCAGTTACAGTATCAGCAGCTCCTGAGTCAGCGGCAGGCGGGCGGGATTGGTCGCGAAGCTTTCGAACGAGCGGTTGGCCAACTGCGCGTGCAGGATGCGCGCGGGACGTGGTGGGCGGTTTCCCCGGCGACCGGGGACTGGTGCTGGTGGGACGGCTCGGCGTGGGTCGCAGCCACTCCCCCGGTGGTGGGCGAAACGTCTCCCCCGAAAACGGCATCGCCCGCCTCTCCCGGCGTTGGGCGGGAAGTAGCCGCCAGCGTGGGGAAGTCAGCGGCCATGACTCTGTCCGAACTGCCGGGCATGTTGGTTCGCCAGTTCCTGTTGCGCCTGCCCGTGGCGGCTCTGAGCGGTCTCTCCGTCTGGGCGATTCACTCGGTATGGCTCGTCTGGAAGAACCAGGGCTTCAACTGCCAGGACCCCTGGGGTCCTTACCTCAACTGCGTCGGCGGCACGGGAAGCGCTGGGTCGGCGGCGGCGGTCTGGGGCGTCCCTATCGCCTTGTTCTGGTCGATCACCTTCTCCCTTTTCCGTACCGGGCCGTCGGCCACGATCAAGGCTCTGTTCACTGGCCCCGCCCGGCTGCTCGCCATTCCCAGCAGAGGGGGGTCTGGTCTGGCCGGCTTCTGCATCGGGGGCGGAGTCGCGCTGCTGCTGGCCTCGTTCTTCGGGCTTAACCGCCAGGCCGGCGCCGTGCTGACCGTTTCCTCTCTCTTCCTGGCCGCCGGTTACCCAGGCATGATGCTCGCGCGCGTCCTCTCGGATGTGTGGAACCGCGTAGTCAAGCCACGCACGTCCCAGGCATTCACTCGCGTCCAGGAGATCTTCAGCAGCGGTGTCATCGGTTTGACCCCGGGCTTCTTTCTCCTGGCCATCCTGTCCCCGAGGCTTAGAGGCCTCTTCGCCCTCGGGCTCCTCGGCGCCGGCATCTATCTGCTCGTCTCGAAGCAGGGGGGGCGGCCCACGGGCCCGGCGGTCGCCCTCCCGCCCGGGGGAATGTCGGCGTTCCTCGCCTGGCTCCTTTCGTCGGCGGCCCTCGCCACGTTCCTCGACCTGGTCTTCGCGGCCACGGCTCAGGCCGATGATGGCGGCGCCAATGAGGTTCAGGGTGGAGACGGCACGGACAAGTTGAATTGGACGAACGTCGTCGCGTGGTGGAACAGCCAGGGCGCCGGTCAGGCGATCGGGCAGGGCGTGGCCCCCGCCACGAGCGCCACCGTGGGCGCGGCACTCATCCCTCCTCTGGCCCCACCCACGGGCGGCCTGGTCATCGTCGACGACGTGGTCAAGGGCGCCGACACCGAGGATGGCAAGCACTTCCGCTACGAGGCGGATGTCCGCTGCACTTCGGACTCAGCCCTGATCCCCGCCGATGGCCGGACCAGCGCCGAGTTCCTGGCCATCGTCAGGACTAACAATCCTGACTGGTCGGAGAGAACGATGATGGGCACGGCGAGTTTTGCCTTCACGGCGCCCTCCGGGTTTTCGCTTCAACCCGCCCAGGAGTTCAGCGACGGCAGTAGTAACAACGCGAAACGCGCGAAAGTGATCTGTGTCCCGCCCCAGGATGCCGCCTTCGCGCCCGGCCGGATTCCCGGAGTGGTGTACCTCTACGCCTCCTGTCCCGAGGGAACGGTCAATGGTCACGCGCAAGTGCAGATCGAAGTGGGCGGCGGCGAGCTGGTGATCCATCCGCTCGCACGCACCTGGCTCCGGGGACCTTCGGAAGGTCAGCCCGCCGACTCCATCTTCCTGTTCGCGCGCCTACAATGGCCGGACTACTGCACGGGCTATACCGACGCCGACGCCCAGGCCCTGAATGCCACGATCACTCTGAAAGGGCTCGGGGAGAAAGCCGCGTACATCGCGGGATGTGAGAGCTCTGAGCCTGCGGAAGCCTGGCGCCGTTTCAATCTGGCCCCGAACCCTCAGCTTCTGCCGGCGCACCTCGAAGACTCGCCATCCGTCGAACTTGGCATGGAAGGGAGGATCATGGCGGGCCTCCTGCAGAAGACCTTCTCACTGCAGGTGCTTTGCCCCCCGCGCATCAAGTTCGAACCCGAGGAGCCGTTCCTGGTCCCAGACGCCCTCGAACAGGTCGAGGTGAAAGCCACGGTCAAAGGAGCAGCGCCCGGGGAGGAGTGGCAGGTTGAGTCGCCACTCTTCTCCACGGGCGATCAAGACATCGTCCTCGCCGGCTCGTGCGAACCCAAGGCCCCCGCGGAGGCGAAGCTCACCTTCCGCCTTGGCGTCCTGCCCAAGGAGCGCGATGAAGCCAGCGCCACCTTCAAGGTCAAGGCGAAGCTGACCAAGCCGGTGAAGGACTACGCCGGTCCGACCGAAACCGACGAGGTCAAACTGACCGTCAACGTGCGCCGTCCCGGCTTGATCTTCCTGACCAAGATGCCGGTGAATGTTCCCGGCGACGGCAAGACCACGGCGAAGTTCTCACTCACCGTCCTGGACTACATCCCCGGAGAAGGCGGGAAGCCGGGCACGCTCAAAGTCGACGAGTCCATGCTGAAAGAGAAGGCCCTGAAGTTCGCCGAGAAGATCGAGGCGGAGGGCGCGGCGGCGCGAGCCTTCAGCGCGGCGGCCCTGCATCTCACCTACGGCGATGTGGTGGGTGAAGGTCTGAATCGACGGGCCTATTACACGGTCGTCGGTACCGCGGTGATTCCCGGAACCGGTGAGACACATCTCGGCAAGCTCGAGATCTCGGTTCCCAACCCGCCTCCAAGAGCCAGGGACGAGGACTACCGGAAGAATCTTCAACTGGGCCTCGTCACGGTGGCGATTCCGAAGAAGACAGACGACTACGCCACCGAAAAGCGGCTGATGCTTCAGGCCCTCGACGAGATGATCCTCCGTCCGTATGCCACGCTGCAGGCATCCTGGGCCAATGCCAGCAAGCTGGAATGGGAGGCCGACTGGATCAGGAGCTGGTGGGGCACAAGCGCGCAGGACTCCCTCGAGCAGCTCATGAAGCTGCATGACCTCTTCAAGGACGAACTCGATAAGGACACCCGGCACGACGCTTTCAACCTCCACCGACGACGGCGTGACTTCTACGAACAGGTGACGAAGGCCTGGGAGCAGGTAGCCACCTCGTCGGCGGGCGTGGACGCGGTGCTGGCCGCCGGTGAGTGCACGGCGAAAACCGCGCGGTGGCTGTCCGAGGCGCTCTTCCCCAAGCTGGTCGAAATCGCCATGACCACGCTGGCCCGGTCGCCGAAGTGGGCCGACTTCAGCGGCAGCGCCGCCGGGTACTTCCAGAAATACATTAACTTCTTCGCGGAGAAGTGTTCGGAGGCCTACGTCAACGAGAAACCCAATCCCTGGGGTCAGGCCGGTCAGGATACCGTTGACGAGATCTGGAAGAACCTCTTCACCGACATGTTCGATCTGTTCTATGGCTCCCAGGCGGAGAAGCCTTTCGAGGGGAAGTACGACTTCGGCCTCAAGGGGCCCGAAGGCACGCTGCATGGCCTGAAGGTGAAATCGCGCCTCTACGCGTACTTCGCCATCATCAAGCTGTTCCAGCACTGGATCTGGGAAAAGAAAGAGAACGGCGACGACAAGGGCTTCCTCGAAGCCTGTCAGGAAGTCGCCAACGACATCGCGGTCAAGACGGTGGCCGATTCGTTCGAGTGGTTCTGCGGGCCCGTTCCTCCTCCCTTGTGCGGCAAGGGCGCGGCGCAGAGCGACTTCAAAGGGGCGATCGGCGACTCGTACGGGGAAATCGTGGAAGCGCTCAGGAAGCTCGAGCGGTTGGGTCAGGGTCGGGCTTGAGTCATTTCGAGGGTTCGCGGATGACGGTCACTCCGTCTCTCGTCCCAATCCAGATCGCGCCGTCTTCATCCTGGCTGATCGCTTTCACTTCATCGTGAGCGAGCCCGTCGATAGCCCGCCGCACTTTGAAGCCTGAGGCGTCATGGAAGGCGAGGCCCTCATACTCCGAGCCCACCCAAAGCCTGCCCTCTCGATCCTCGAAGAGGGAACGTACCTTCGCACCCGCAAGACCATCGGCCTGGCCTAACACTCTGGCAATTCGCCATTCCCCCGCGACCTTCTCGAAGCAGGCGAGACCCCCGCGATCCAGAAGCCCGCCGCCGGCCCAGATGCGCGAATCGCGGTCACGGAGCAGCGACGTGATGCTTGCGTGCGGCAGACCTTCGAGCGGCGTCCATCGCGTGTAACTCCCCGCATGCCATCGTGTGACCCCTCCGCCCGGAACGTTGTACGAACCGAACCAGATCCCTCCGTCGTCGTCCTCCGCCATCGTGTTCACGACATCGCTCGCGAGCCCATCAGCAGCCCGAAACGCCCGCCAGGTACCGCCTTCCCGCCGGGCCGCCCCCCATTCAGTGCCGACCCAGAGCGCGCCGCCGCGGGTGACCAGCAGCGACAAGACCTTCCCTTGCTTCAGGGGCAGAGTCTCGCCGAAAGGCTCGGCCTGGCCTTTCCCCAGGCGAGTGATGCCCTGATCATGGCCGATAAGAAGAGTACCGTCGCGGTCTCGGACGAGGGCGCGCACATGAGGGGGCCCATCCTCGGATGACATGACGGAGCGCGCGGTTAATGCTCGGCGGTCGATGACCCAAAGACCGTCCGTGCCGCCGGCCCAGACTTCGTCCTTCTCCAACAGCATCACGCCGACGTCGCGAGGCGGCCGGATGAGGGCCCACCCCGGGGGAAGAGGCCTCGCCGGTTTCCGGGATTCGGGGAGAGTCAGTGTCCAGACCATCAGAACCGCGGCGGCAGCGAAGACCAGAGGCGGAATGATGCGTTTCAACGCTGAAAATTCGCTTGTCGGTTGGGTGCTGCGCCTTCTAGACTGAAGGGGCGCCGAGCGGGCGCCCGAAGCGTTCTTGCGAAACCGTGTTTGCTCCCACCCATCTGCATTTTCTAACCGGCTCTCTGGAGGGCCAATCGTTCCCCCTTCGCCAGGGCCTTCGAATAGGGCGGGAGCCGGACTGCCACGTGGTGATCGACGACCTCGAGCTTTCTCGGCATCATGCGGACGTGGTGCCGAGCCCGCAGGGCTGGGTGGTGCGGGACCTGGGTTCGAGCAACGGAACCACCGTGAATGGGGTGCGCATCGAAGGAGAGGTTCTCCTCCGGGGTGATGAAGTCCTGGCCTTTGGTGGGGTCCGTGCGCGCCTCACCGCAGGATGACGCCGGCGGTCAACGCGCGGCGAGGCTGACCGCCAGGAAGACCAGTGCGCCGATGAATGCGAGCCCGCCCACAATGACTGACACCAGGGTGAAAATGCCCACGTACTTCCAGAACGACCTCTGGGCGTGGAGGGCATTCTCCAGATCCGCCTGATCCTTGCTGGCGATCAGGCCGGAGATCTGGCGGGCATAGCGATGGAGGAAGAGAACCGCGGGAAACTGTAAGAGCGCGCTTGTGAGGTAGATGAGAGAGGCGGCGATCCTCGGGACGAGGGATGAAGAACCCATAGACTCCATCGGAACTACGAGGATGCCGATGGAGGCCAGCACGATCAGGCCCAGGCCCATGAATCCGAGGACGGACAGAAGACGGACCCACGGCTTGGTCTTCGCCAGGATCGTCACAACCTCCGCGGCAACTTCACCTCCGCGTGCCTGCACGGCCGCCGGGGGCCGGAGCGCCATGTCATCCCAGGGTTGAGGCGAAACGGGCGCCGGCGCGGGCCCCGCTGGGGCGAACCCGCGGCCTTGAGCCGGTCGGTGAGGGAAAAATCCGGGTGGCGGTGGGGGGGCGAGCGGTGGCAAGGGGGCCAGGGCAGGCGAGGGCCCCGGCGGCGGCGGCGGGATGTACGGTCTCAGGAGCGTGGGTGGACTCGCGTCTCGAGGTGGCGTCAGCGCTGGGACCTCGCCGGCCGGGCTCCAACTGGCCATTCCGTCAGACCACACCAGATCCGCGGGCGCGAGCGAGCCGCCGGCCAGCTTCTCGCTCAATTGCTCCGTGGAAACCGGCCCCGCCTGCTTGCCGTTCTGCGCGTAGTACCACTGCGTGGTCATAATGCGACCTCCGGAACAGCCATGAGTATAGGACCAGACGGCTCGGACTCAGCCTCGAAAATGCGCCGCCCCGGTGTGTCATGGCAAAACGCCGGGCCGGTTACTGCAGGTTGAAGTTGACGGTCACAGTCAGGACCACGGATACCGGGACGCGATTCAGCAGAGTGGGCGTGTACCGCCACTGCTTTACCGCGTTGACCGCGGCCAAATCGAGCATGGGGATGCTGCGCAGGACCTTGACCTCGCTCACGCGTCCGTCGGGGCCGATGATGCAGTCAAGGATCACAACCCCCTCGACGCGGGCCTGCTTGGCCAGATCCGGATACACCGGCGGGACGTGCCGGGTTTTTGTCGGCGCCTGGATGCTTCCGCCGACTCGGACCAGCAAGGTCAGCTCGTCGCCTGTGACCGGGGCGGGTGTCGCCGCGGCCCGTGGCGCGGGCCGGGGGGTGGTGGAGGCGGGAGGATCAGAGTTTGGCGGCTGCCGGGGTTTCTTCCTCTCCTTCGGCGGGTCGCTCGGCGGAGTGGATACGGGCGGTGGGGACGTCTCGACGGCTGCAGGCGGCGCTTCGACCTCAAGAACTGAGGACTGGTCGGTCGGTGTTGGCGAGGTCGCTACCGGTGGCATCGGCGGTGTCCGGGCTTGCCACAGAAGGTAAGCGACCCAGCCGCCCGCCAAGAGGACTAACGCCGCCCCGAGGGCGACCAGAACCGGCAGCGCCAACTCCCGTTTTCGTGACGGAGGAACAGGTGGCGCCGCTGTTCTCTCGCCGGGCGGAACGCCGACGGGTGCAGGCCCACGCATGATGGCGGTCGGTGGCGACGCCACGGAAGCCTCGGGCCGCATGACTGGACGAGCCGTGCGTACTGGCGGAGATAGGGGCGGGGGCTTCAGGGGCAGAGGCGGCGGCCCCCCGCCGCCGGGCGCGGTTGTCTTCAGAGGGAGGCCGCAACTCACGCAAAACCTCGACGTTCCCCTGTTCTCCTGTCCACAGTTCGCACAGGGCGGGAATATCGGGCTTGGAGGTGGAGTCACCATCCGGGGCATCCCGCAATGCACACAGAACTTCAGATGCTCGGGATTCTGTTGGCCGCAGCCTGCGCAGACCGACATGGCAGCGGGACTGTACGCGCTCACTACCCGCGCTCACTTTCCGAGGGAAGGGGCTTCGGGAGACTTCTCTGCCGGTGATGCCGATAAAGAAGATGGCCCACGCCGGCCAGCATGAGGGCGTCGCCTGAAGCCGCCGCCCAGATGATGGGAGGCGCCGCGAAGAAGACTGTGTGCACCACGAGGAAAGCGACGGCCAGGGCCTTCGACAGGAGGATCACGAAGACGTACGACGGCTGAGCGGCGGCGTGCAGATAACACACGCCCAGGATGAGCAGGAAGAGCCCGCTCTGCGACGGAAAGAAGAGAGGCAGTGACGCTGGGAACCCGAGGATCCCGAGCACAGCCCGGGGTGCTCCGAGCATGAGGACTCCAAGCAGACAGCTATGGGCTCCGACGAGCAGGATCAGCCAACGCAGCGGCCGGTCGGCCCTCCACCGGATCAGATCATTATCCAAGGCGACCTCACGACCATCACGAAGATCAGGACCAGGGCATAGAGCGCCGCCGAGCCGACGCTGAGCGTCTGCCCTTGATACCAGTGGAAGGAGCGCTCCGACGAATCGGGTGGCCAGATCTTCCAGAGCGCGAGCACGGTAATGGCGAGGCCTGCAGCCACCGTTACCACCTGGAGGAGATGGAGCACTCCGATCGACAGCAGCGGTTCACTCAGGCCGCTGATCGCAAGGCCTTCAAGCGACCCCCGGAGGCGGTCCAGCCCGGGGATGTTGCCGAACTGGTAGGCGGTGTAGCCTGCGCCCAGGAGAGGAGCCCACGAGATCACCCGCTGCCAGGAAAGGGCCTGGGAGACCGGATCAGAGGCCGGCCCGGACCTTCGGGCGGCGAGCCCCAGGAAGCCGAGAGGGAGCATCGCGCCCAGCCCGAGCACAACGGTGACCGCGGCTTTGCGGTGGTGCTCGAGGAGCGCGGCGCCCAGGCCTGAGGCGGCGGCGGGCGACTCCCAGAACTGGATGAGGGCCTGGCCCACGAGGAGACCGAGCAGAACCATCACCAGCCTGGCCACCTCGGGGCGGCTGCTGACCCGGGTCCACAACTCCCGCGCAGGCACGCGGATGTTCAGTTGTGGGGAGCCGTTGGGGCACAGGCGCACGCAGTTCAGGCACAAGACGCAGTCCCGGTTCGAGTTGACGAACATGGCGTGCTGGGACATCGGGCAGCCCGGAACATGTTCGGTGCCCGTGTAACAGGAGTGCCCCTTGCATTTCGCTGCGCAGATGTCGTGGGTGGGACGCAACTCAACCCAGGAGGAGGTGGCGCACAGGCCCGCGAAGCCGCCCATCGGACACAGGTGCCGACACCACGACCGGCGCGGCAGGAAAACGCCGGCAATCAGGGCCCCGGAGATGATGGCGAGCAGGAGGAAGCCGGTAGCCACGGGTGACCGCCGCATGCCCGTGAGTTCCTCCACCCAGATGATCAGGAAGAAGCCGGCAGTTACGATGGTCATGTCATGCGTCTTCAGCCACGTCGGGACGCGCGGCTCCGCCTTGCGCCATCTTCGGGCCAGGCGCTGCGCGAATTCTCCTGAGACAGCCATGGGACAGACCGCGCACCAGGCTCGCCCCGCGAAGAAGAATGAGAGGGTGAGGGCGGGCCACCAGACCGACCAGACCAGAAGGGTTCCCAGATTCCCCGCGGGACCGCCGGCCACGACGAAGCACTCGAACAGGATGAACGCAAAGGCCAGGGCGGCGATGGCGCGGACACCGTGCGGAAAGAACCGCAGGGCGGTCTGAACCAGGGGCTTCGGCAATGACAGGAGGTTGAACCCCCGAGGCCGGTCGGTGGGCGGCGGGCCGAGGAAGATGGCGTCAGCGGAGATGGTGTCGCCTTCGGTGATGATCACCGCGCGCTCAATCGCCTCCTCCATCTCCTGGACGTTCGCGAACATGTAGTCGTACGACACCAGCCGGGTCATCGCCTGGTCGTCGAGGCCCGTAACCGGCCGGCCAAGTCGCTGCGCGTGCCTCCTTACAAAGTGGGCCGCAAGTTCAGGAATGTCGCGCTTGTGCTCACGCAGGGGCGGCACCTCCACCACGTCGCCCAGGAGCACCGAGGCCAGTTCCGGGGAGAAGCGGCCAGCCGCCGTCTCCTCGAGCAGGTTCGTGCGGCAGGTCGCGATCACGCGCACCGAAGGCCGCGCCCCGTTGGGCAGCGCCTCACCATTCAGGAAGCGCACCAGACGCTCCTGGAGAGCGGGCGGTAACCCCTGCACGTTCTTGAGCAGGATGGTGCCGCCGTCTCCGAGGGCAAGGTAGCTCGAGACGCGGGCGTGCGCGGCCGCCCCCGCGTCATACAGACCAAACAGCTGATCGCCCCACTGGCTCTCCGTGATCTGCACGCACTCCAGGCTGACCAGAGGCGCATCCTTCCCCGGGCCCCGAAGGTGCACGAGGCGGGCGATCAATTCCTTGCCCGCCCCCTTCTCTCCTCGGATGAGCAGGGGCGTCCTGGTCCGGCTCCTGGCGTCAATCTGCTTCTGCAGCTCTTTCATCGGCTTCGAGGCGCCGATCAGCGCCGCGTACTGCTCCGACTTCTGGTCGCGGAGGAGGCTCGTAAGGTCCTCTTCCTTCTGCCGCGCGGCCGCGAACGAGGCGGTCGACTTTCTGACCCGACTGGACAGGAGGCGCACGAACTCCCGCAACAACACCGGATGGTCGGAGATCAGCCGGTGGAACGCCTCCCGGCTCAGGGCGAGGGTCTCACAGTCCTCAACGGCAACCACGTCTGCCGAGGTAGGGTCCTCGCTGAGGAGGGACATCTCGCCAAAGCTGTCCCCAGCCTTCATGACCGAAACCGTGGTGAGTGCCGCCCCCTCCGTGGGCACCCGGACCTCCGCCCGACCGGAGATCAAGACGCTGAGGTTGCGGCCCCGCTCCCCGCAACGGATGATCGCCTCCCCGTCCGAGTAGGCCACTTCGTGCATGGCCTCGGCCACGACTCGGAGCGTCTCGTCGTCGAAGGTCGCCCAGAAGGACAGGCGCCGCAACGCCTCTATCTTGTCGGTGGGCATTGTTCTCTCCCGGACGAGCGGCTGGGACCCGACCAAGGGTGGTTTTCCAGGAACTTCGAGGCCGAACCGCCCACGCGATGCTCCTACGGAGTGGGGGCGCTCGCAATGATGCATATGGCTCTTCGCCGCCCGGGCGATTCCGGCAACCAGGCGCCGGGATCCAGCAATCCTGCTTCTCTCTTCGTCGCTGCCGCGTTACTTGCCTTGCAGGTCAGGGACCTCAAGGAGCCGCGCAAGGACTCGACGCTGACCCCCTGCCTTCTTCGACCACTGGCTCGGCCTCGGCGCGCGCATGCTCGATCACCCCGGCCCCGTAGTCGATGTCCTTGAGGATCTCGACCTCGCCGAGGCCGGCATCCCCGGTTTCGACCCCGGACGATCGCTCGCGCTCGCCATCGCGGCCGGAACCGCGCATCTCATCCACATGGACAAGGACGACGCCTCCGATGATCAAGGCGCCTCCAGCCATTTGGACCGGAGTCGGCGCTTCGCCGAGGAAGAGCCACGCGAAGAACACCGCGAACAGCACCTCGGTCAGGCCGATGAACGACGAGAGTCTCGGCCCGAGCGCGCGCGCCGCCGCGATCGCGGCCAGGTATGAGATTGCGGCCGCGACCACCGACAATCCCAGCACGGGCACGAGCCATGACACCCTTCGGCCGGCGAAATCCACCTGGTCAAACGAGGCCGTCATCGGCGCCATTCCCAGGAACCCGGCAAGCAGGAGGGTCATGGCGGCGATCGAGAGTCCGAGCCCTGCGAGGGTGAGGGGCGAAAGGTCAGCGTCGCTCTTGGCCGAGAGAACGAAGAAGGTGGCGAGGCCGACCGCGGCGCCCAGGGCCCAGAGCACACCAACGGGATTGAGAGCGCCGCCAGCGGTGGATGGGTTGAGAACGAAGACGAGGCCGCCCAAGGCCAGGATGGAGCCGAACGTGGTCAGGCGGCGAGGTTGCTGCCCGTGCCTTAGCCACATCCAACCCACGACGAGGATCGTTCCCAGATACTCGAGGAGCAGCGCGATGCCGACCGGGATGCGGGCCACGGCATTGAAGAAGAAGAGCTGCGCTCCGGCGACCGCGATCACGCCGTAGACGAGGATCAACGGGAGGTTCCGGCGGGCAACGTGCGCGCGCCCCCGGAGCGACCATAGGGTGGGCAAGAGGAGGATCAGGGCCGCTGCGGTGACGCGCGCCGCCACGGCGGCCGCCGGCGACCAGCCCGCATCCAACAGCGAACGGGCGAACGAACCCGACGTGCTGAAGGCGGCGGCGGAAAAAAGGGCGAGCGCAATTCCGGCGCCGCGCGACGGCGAGGTGAGTTTCTCAGCGTATTCTGTCATTGGTGAAAGTCGAGTACGCTGGTGACTATAGTGATTTCTCCTGACATGAGTCAAGAACATGTTTACTGATGACACAGAGGTCGGTCTCGCGTTCGCCACAGCCCTCGTCAACTCGGCCTACGGTGAGAAACTGCCCGACATTAAAGCCCTCGACGCCTTCGTACGGGAATGGAAGTGGACGGGTCACCGGGCGGGCACCGCCGCGGAGCTCCAGGAGGTTCGTGCGCTTCGGGTCAAGCTGCGGAAGATCTGGGACGCCGACGAGGACGAGGTGGTGCGCATCGTGAACGGGCTGCTGAGGGCTGCCCGGGCGCTGCCGCAGCTGGTGAAGCACGACGGTTGGGGCTATCACCTTCATGCCACGCCGTCCCATGCGCCCCTCGCCACCCGGATGGCAGTCGAGGCCGCGATGGCTTTCATGGATGTGGTGCGTGCCGGAGAACTGCCGCGGTTGCGCAAGTGCGGGGCTTCGGACTGTCGGAACGTGGTTGTCGACCTTTCGAAGAACCATTCGAAGCGGTTCTGCGACGAGGGATGCGGCAACCGCGTGGCCGTGGCGGCCTATCGCGAAAGGAAACGCAAGACGGCAAAGTAACCGTCGCTCCATTCCCGCGCGTGACCTCTCAATGCTGTCCGCCTGACGAAGACGGGCCAACCGGGAACGTAGAGAACATTTCTGGCAGCAGCCGGGGACGTTGGGTATCGTCTTGGCGGCACCATGAAACCGCGACGCATCGACCGGCGGAGATCGTGGCCCCAGAATCACCACCCGGAGAACGGAAAGGCCGACTCGACATGCTGACGCGGATGATGGGATCGGTTCTGCCGCCCCGCGCGATGGCGGGGTCCGCGCGCCGCGCATGACTCCAAAGGAAATCCGTCCCGCCCACGGGCCGATCGACGTTGACGAAGCGAAGGGCCTGTTCGAGGAGTACTCGCGCTGGATCGGGATCGATCTCTCCTTCCAGAACTTCGCCGAGGAGCTTCAGAACCTCCCCGGCGACTATGCGCCGCCCGCGGGCGTTTTGCTCCTTGCCCGGAGCGGGGACGCGGTGGCCGGGTGCATCGCGGTGCGGAAGATCGAGGGACCGGTTTGCGAGATGAAGCGCCTCTTCGTGCGGGACGGGTTCCGGGGCCTTGGCGCCGGAGAAGCCCTCGCCAGGGCCGCGCTCGAGTGGGCCCGCGACGCGGGTTACTCCCGGATGCTCCTCGATACCCTGCCGTCCATGGGTTCGGCGCACCGGCTCTACGAGCGTATGGGCTTCAAGGAGACCGAAGCCTACCGATTCAACCCGGTTCCGGGCGCGCGCTACATGGCCATCGACCTCACCTAGCATCTGGGTTGGGCTCAACGCACTGGATCACGCGGTGGCTCGCACTTAGGTACGCCTACGCTCCAACGGGCCCCCATCGAGAGATAATCCTTCCGAGGCGCTCCACTCCCTTGGCCCGGAAGGAAGTTACATCATGCAACTTGGCATCGTCGGGCTTCCGTTCTCGGGCAAGTCGACCCTGTTCCAGGCCGTCACCAGGACCCATCTCGATGCCGCGGCCGCCGCGAAGAAAGACGCTCATCTCGGCGTCGCGAAAGTGCCCGACGACCGCCTCGACCGCTGTACGGCCCTTTTCTCACCAAAGACCACCGTGCGCGCGACCATCGAGTTCGTGGACGTCGCCGGTCTGCAGAAGGGAGCGAGCGGCACGGCGCAGTTCACCACCTCGTTCCTGCTGGCCGTCAAATCCAACGACGCTCTCATTCAGGTCGTCCGCCTCTTCAGCGATGGTGCCGTCCCGCATCAAGACGGCAGCATCGACCCACTCCGCGACCTCGCCACCTTCGAGACCGAGTTCATCCTCGGCGACATGGCCGTGATCGAGTCCCGCATCGAGAAGATCCGCAAGCAACTCAGCCGCCTGCAGGACGAGCCTATGAAGAGGGAGCTTCCGGTCCTGGAAAAATGCCTCGCCATCCTCCAGACCGAGAAACCACTGCGAAACGAGGACCTCTCAAAGGATGAGCTGCACGTCCTCAAGACCTATCAGCTCCTCTCGCTCAAGCCGATGCTGATCGCGCTCTCGTTCGACGAGTCGCAGCAGTCGATGGTCGAAGGCCTTGTCTCACGCGTCGCCGCGGCCAAGGCCGGACCGCGTACCCGCGTGGTCGCATTCTTCGGCAAGATCGACCTCGAGATGTCGGAACTCTCGGGCGAGGACGCTCGCATATTCATGGCCGAGTACGGAATCCGCGAGTCCGCGCTCGACACGCTGATCCGTGAGGCCTACGCCCTGCTGGGCCTGCAGTCGTTTCTCACCGTCGGGGAAGATGAATGCCGCGCCTGGACCATCCGGGTGGGCATGACGGCGCAGGAGGCCGCCGGGGTCATCCACTCGGACTTCGCCCAGAAGTTCATCCGGGCCGAGGTGGTGCACTACGACGACTTCATCGCCGCGGGCGGCTCGTTCGCGAAAGCCCGGGAAACCGGCCACTGGCGACTCGAAGGCAAGGCCTACATCGTCCGCGATGGCGACATCCTGAGCATCCGGCACAGCTAGCAAAGGGCGGACGAGCGAGAGGAGCGAAACCAGGATCAGCGCGAGGGCGAGGTCGACAAGGAGGACGTCCATCACCGAAGCATACCTAGTGTGGTGACCCTCAAATAGCTATGCCACTAGAGCGCCGATGCATCCCCGATCGCCGCGTTGCTCGTCCTTGCATATGTTCGATATGCGGCCTCCTCGGCGCCTTGCGCTCGTGGCGCCTCGACGCTCGATTGGCCTACCTATTTGAGGGCCGCCACACTAGACGCTCGGGAGCCGACCGCGATGAGAGTGCCGGATGTCACGCCCACGCCATCGGGCAGTCGCCCGTCCGACCAGATTGATATATATGGCTCATTGCGACCACCGGGGTTAGCGGCCTAGCTTCCGTTCAGCCAAGGAGGCGACATGAGAATTTCCGCCCGACGAGGATCCAGCCCTGCGAGGCTGTTAGTCCTGATCGCATGCTTCGTGTTTGCCGGTGGCGGAGCGGGCATCGCGGCCGCGCAGGAACCGACGCCTTCGCCGAGCGGCGGGCAGGCCACGGACGGCGGTGCGCCGAGCGAGTTCAAGGTGAAGTGGGACAACACCCTCACCTACGGCGTGGGCACGCGGCTGCGCGATCAGGACAAGAGCATCCTGGGCCTCGCCGCCGGTGGCGCCGGTTTCTCCGTGAACGGCGACGACGGGAACCGCAACTACAACAAGGGACTCTTCACCAACGCCGCGAAGATCACGAGCGAGCTGCAGTTCAGCTACAAGAAGTTCGGCGGCTTCGTCCGCGGCTTCGCCTTCTACGACTATGAGAATGAAAAGGGCGACCGGGCCCGCACGCCGCTGAGCGAGGACGCCCTCGACCGGGTCGGCAGCCGCGTCGAGTTCCGCGACGCGTTCCTCTACCACCGGTTCAAGCTTGGCGGCCGCCCGGGAGAGATTCGCGCGGGCTGGCAAGTGATCAACTGGGGCGAGAGCACGTTCCTGCAGGGCGGTATCAACGCCATCAACCCGGTCGACGTGAGCGTCCTGCGCGTGCCCGGCTCCGAGTTGCGCGACGCCCTGCTCCCCGTGGGCGCGGTCAAGCTGAGCCTGAAGCCGTCCGATAGTACGTCGTTCGAGGGTTTCTACCAGTTCACCTGGGAGGAGACGAAGGTCGACCCGGTCGGGAGCTATTTCAGCACCACCGACCTCGCGGGCGCCGGGGCCGAGAAGGTCATGCTGGGATTCGGCTCGGCGCCGGACACCATCCGGGTCGGCCAGAACATCCCGGGCAACCCAGTCGGCGTGGCCGTGCCCAGAGTCGCTTCGGTGGAGCCCAGCGAGCAAGGGCAGTATGGCGCAGCCCTGAGGATCCTGGCCGAAGGGCTCGGCGGGACCGAATTCGGGCTTTACTTCGTCAACTACCACAGCCGCCTGCCCCTCATCATGGCGCGGACAGGCACGTCCGCCGGCATCCTGGCTCAGGGCAACTACGCGGCGACCGCCAGCTACTTTCTCACTTACCCTGAGGACATCAAGCTCTTTGGCGCCAGTTTCAACACCCAGCTCGGACGGACCGGAATCGCCCTGCAAGGCGAGGTCTCGCACCGTCGTGATCTGCCGCTGCAGGCCGACGACGTGGAGCTTCTTTTCGCAGCACTCAGTCCGCTCCGTCTCCTGCCCGCGGTTCCGCAGCTGGCGCCGCTCGTCGGCCTGGGCACGCTGCTCGCGAGCACGAACCAGCTCGGTGCGTACGGTTTCTCGCAGGAGATCACCGGCTTCCGCCGCTTCAACTTCACCCAGGCGCAGATGACGGCCACCAGGGCTTTCAGCCGGGTCTTAGGGGCGGACCAGATGGTGCTTGTCGGTGAGGCGGGGTTTGGCACGGTGCACAACATGCCGGAGCAAAGCGTGCTGCGCCTCGAAGGCCCTGGCACCTACACGAGCGGCAACGCAGTTCACCAGACCGCGCGCGTGCAGCCGGGAACCGAACCTTCGTCCGCCTTCCCCACGAAAAACGCCTGGGGATACGTGGTCGCGGGACGTCTGGAGTACAACAACGCGGTGGGTGCGGTGAACATGACTCCGCGCTTCTCCTTCGCGCAGGACGTCAGCGGCGTCTCACCCGGGCCCGGCGGCAACTTCATCGAAGGCCGCAAGGCCCTGACGTTCGGGCTCGGGTTCCAATACCGTTTCAACTGGGAGCTCGACGTCAGCTTCACTGACTTCTTCGGGGCTGGCCGCTACAACCTGATCAACGACCGCGACTTCGTCGCGGCCAACCTTAAGTTCTCCTTCTGAGGCAATAACGTCATGCGCAGCACGGCACGAATCATCGCGAGCTTGTCGATTCTCTCGCTTGGTCTCCTCGCGGTCCCTCAAGCACCCGCGTCCGCTCAGGGACTGCCTGCCACCCTGACGCCCTTGGGCGGAGAAAAGGCAGGCAACGCCGCGGGTACCATTCCCGCCTGGGAGGGCGGGCTCACCAAGGCTCCTTTGGGCTACGCCCCGGGACGGCACTACATCGATCCGTTCGCGGCGGACAAGCCTCTCTTCACGATCACCCAGGCGAATGCCGCGCAGTACGGCACTCAGTTGTCGGAAGGGCACAAGGCGCTGCTCAAGACCTACCCGAGTTTCAAGATGAACGTGTATCCGTCCCGCCGGAGCGCCTCGGCGCCCCAGCGGGTGTACGACGCCACGGCACGGAATCTCACTCGGGCCAAACTCGTGAACAACGGCAATGGCGTTGAAGGTGCTGTGGGCGGCCCGCCGTTCCCCACGCCGAAGACCGGCGTGGAGGTGATCTGGAACCATCTCCTGCGCTACCGCGGCGACACCATGGCGCGTTGGGTGGTCCAGGCCACACCCACCCGCGGCGGCCAGTACACCACGGTGCAGTTCGACGAGGAGACGCAGTTCCTCTACAGCCTGCCGGGCATGACCGCCGAGACCGTCAACAACCGCATCCTCTACTTCAAGCAGACGGTCACAGCACCCGCGCGCCTCGCCGGCGGAATCCTGCTGGTCCATGAGTATCTCGATCAGGTCAAGAAGCCCCGCGACGCGTGGCTCTACAACCCGGGACAGCGCCGGGTCCGCCGCGCCCCGCAGGTGGCCTACGACAACCCCGGCACCGCCTCCGACAACATGCGCACCAGCGACCAGCTCGATATCTTCAACGGCGCGCCCGACAAGTACGACTGGAAGCTCGTGGGCAAGCGCGAGGTCTACGTTCCGTACAACAGCTACCGCCTGCAGGACCCGAAGCTCAAGTACAAAGACATCCTCACCCCCTTGCACCTCAATCCTGATCATGCGCGCTACGAACTGCACCGCGTCTGGGTCGTCGACGCGACCCTCAAGTCCTCGGAGCGGCACGTGTATAAGCGGCGCGTGTTCTACCTCGACGAAGACAGCTGGCAGATCGTGGTCGTGGACAACTACGACAACCGCGACCAGCTGTGGCGCGTGACCGAGGGACACGCCATGAATTTCTACAACGCGCTCGCGGTCTGGACCGCGGCCGAGACCCATATCGACCTCCAGGCGGGCCGCTACCTCGTGATCGGTCTGTTCAACGAGGGCCGCGTCCACGACTTCAACATCAAGCGGACCGAGGCCGACTTCACGCCAGATGCGCTGCGACAGGAGGGCGTGCGCTAGCAGCTCGATCATGATCGCTACAACGAAATCGTTATTCGTGCGCCGCGTGCTCTTCGGAAGTGCGCTGCTTTTCGTGGCCGGACTCGCGCCCAGCGCCTCCGTGGTCCGGGGCAAGGACGCCTCCGACGACTGGGCGGTGAAGGCCACCCTGGCGCCCCGGTCCCTCCTTCTCGACGCCTCCCTGCGCGATGGCCACCTGGTGGTCGTCGGTGAGCGCGGACATATCCTTGTCTCGGAGAACGGGGGTCAGTCGTGGACGCAGGCCGACGTGCCGACGCGGGTCCTTCTGACCGGCGTTTTCATGCAGGACGGGAAGCTTGGCTGGGCCGTCGGTCACGATGAGGTGGTGGTGCGCACGCGCGACGGTGGTCTGCGCTGGGAGCAGGTGAGGAGTGCGCCCGAAGCGGAGCGACCGTTGCTCGACGTCTGGTTCACCGACGAGCAGCGCGGTCTGGCCGTGGGCGCCTACGGGAGCCTCCTCGCCACCAGGGACGGCGGCGAGTCGTGGGAGCCGAGGTCGGTTATCGAAGGCGATGATTTCCACCTCAACGGGATCGCTCAGGCGCAGGACGGCACTTTGTATCTCGCCGCCGAGTCCGGCCGTCTTTATCGGTCCGATGACGGCGGCGATACCTGGAAGACTCTGACGTCGCCCTATCAGGGTTCTTTCTTTGGCGTGCTGCCGATGACCGACGGCGGCCTGCTCGCGTTCGGGTTACGCGGCAACCTCTTCCGGTCGGTCGATCGCGGCGTCACGTGGACGCGCATCGAGACCGGCACCGAGGCCACGTTGACGGCCGCCCTCGAACTCGGGTCGGGTCGTTTCGTGGTGGCGGGCCTCGCCGGCACCCTGCTCTGGAGCGATGGCGACGGCCCCCTTCGCTCTCAGGAAATGCCCGACCGCAAGGGCATCGTGGCCCTCGTCCGGCCCGACGACCGCAACCTGCTGCTGGTCGGTGAAGGCGGCGTGCAGAGGGTGGAGATCGCGCCGTGACGTCCGCCGAGGCCCCAAAGCCCGGCCTCGGTGACCGAATCGAGAGTCTGGTCTTCGCCCGCCGTCCGCTGCTGATCGGCGCCTTCCTGCTCGTCACGCTGTTCATGGGGGTTGCGGCCTCGCGGCTGCGGATCGACGCGGGCTTCGCGAAGCTGCTGCCGCTCCTGCATCCGTACATGGCGACCTTCCTGAAGCACCAGCAGGAGTTCGGCGGGGCCAACCGCGTGCTGGTGGCGGTGGTCGCCCGCGACGGCACCATCTTCACCCCCGCCTATCTCGACGCGCTCAAGGGAGTCACCGACGAGGTGTTCTTCCTGCCGGGGGTCGACCGCGGCCGCGTGCAGTCGCTGTTCACTCCCAACGTCCGGTACACCGAGGTGGTCGAGGACGGCATCGCGGCCGGCAATGTGATCCCCGACGATTTCGCCACCACCCCCGAGGGGCTCGCGGTGGTTCGGGACAACATACTCAAGGCGGGCATCGTCGGGCGGCTGGTGGCGAACGACTTCTCCGCCGCCATCGTCAGCGCGGAGCTGATGGAGTTCGACCCGACGAGCGGCAAACGCCTCGACTTCATTGCCGTGGCCAATGAGATCGAGGAGCGCGTGCGGCAGAAGTTCGACGCGGACTACGTCCCGGGCTCGACGGTAGACGTGCACGTGATCGGGTTCGCCAAAGTGGTGGGGGACATCGCGGCCGGGGCGACGCGGGTGGTGATCTTCTTCATGGTCACGTTCTTGATCACGGCCATTCTGGTCTACGTGTACTCGCAGTCGCGCTGGCTGTCGGCGGTGGTGCTCGGTTGCGGGCTCATGGCCGTGGTCTGGCAGCTCGGCGCGATCACCCTGCTCGGGTTTGGCATGGACCCGATGTCGATCCTCGTGCCCTTCCTTGTCTTCGCGATCGCGGTCAGCCACGGCGTGCAGATGGTCAGTTCGGTCCGTTCGGAGGTGTTCCTGGGCGTTCCCAGCCTGGAGGCAGCTCGCACCAGCTTCAAGCGGCTGCTGGTGCCGGGCGGTATTGCCCTCGCCACCGACACGATCGGCTTCTTCACCATCCTGTTCATCCAGATCCAGGTGATTCAGGAGATCGCCATCGCCGCCAGCATCGGGGTGGCCTCGATCATCCTGACGAATCTCGTCCTGCTGCCGGTTCTGCTTTCCTACGTCCGGTTCGAAGAGGGCTACCGGGAGAAGCTGGTCAAGCGGGCCGACCACATGAGGCGCGGCTGGCACTGGCTGGCGGGCGCCACCGAGCGGAGGCCCGCCACACTGATCGTCGCCGCGACCGTGGTGCTCACCCTGCTTGGAGGGCTCAAGGGCCTGGAGGTGAAGGTGGGGGACCTGCATCAGGGCGTGCCCGAGTTGCGCGCGGAGTCGCGCTACAACACGGACACCGCCGTAGTGACCTCGAAGTTCTCGATCGGCGTGGACATCGTTACCATCATCGCCGAGACCAAGCCGGAAGGCTGCGTCGACTACGGGGTGATGCGTTCGATCGACGATTTCTCCTGGCACATGGCCAACCTGCCCGGCGTGAAGTCGACGGTGGACCTCGCGAACGTCGCCAAGGCGCTCAACGCCGGCTGGAACGAAGGGAACCCGAAGTGGCGGGTGCTGGCGCGCAACCGCTCGGTGCTGACCCAGTCCGTCACCTACGTGCCGACTTCCACCGGCCTGCTCAACTCCGACTGCAGTGTGATCCCCGTGATGCTGTTCACCCGCGACCACAAGGCGGAGACGATCGAGCACATCGTGGCCGAGGTCAAGCAGTTCGAGCGCGACCACAAGAACCCCGAGGTCAGCTTCAAGCTGGCCACCGGCAACGTCGGCGTGATGGCGGCCACGAACGAAGCGGTGGCTGAGGCGCAGTGGCCGATCATGGCGTGCGTGTTTGGTTCGGTGATCCTGCTGTGCCTGATCTCGTATCGGTCCGTGCGCGGCACGCTATGCATCCTGATTCCCCTGGCCGTGGTGTCGCTCCTCTCCTACGGCCTCATGGCGATGCTCGAGATCGGCCTGAAGGTGAGCACGCTGCCGGTGGCGGCACTCGGCGTCGGCGTGGGTGTGGACTACGGCATCTACCTCTATAGCCGCCTGCAAAGCTTCTACAAGGAGGGCGAGTCGCTGCGCGACGCGTACCAGGCCACGCTCGAGGTGACGGGCAGCGGCGTGCTCTTCACCGGTGTCACTCTGGCGCTGGGTGTGGCCACGTGGATGTTCTCGCCCCTCAAGTTCCAGGCCGACATGGGTGTGCTGCTGGCCTTCCTCTTCCTGATGAACATGATCGGAGCGCTGGTGCTGTTGCCGGCACTCGCCCACTTCCTGCTCTTAGGCAAGCGCAAGCTGGCCTGACGCACACGCGCGGCTCCGCCCCCGCCTTCGCCGGACGCACGGCATTCAGTTGAGCAAGGCCGCAACAGAGAACTGGCGTCTGTTTCCTTTCTGCTGCGCAGAGCTCGCCACAACTGCCGCGATGGAGCCCTGCGGGAAGACGCCTCGCGCGGCCGCTTCCTCTCCCGATCCGCCTCCTGAGGAAGGGCCGAGCCGCGTGCGTGCGTCGGAGCCCCTGCCACAGAGCTGATCTCCCGAAGAGGAGTGGACCCCAAAAGGCGCAGGCCGAGGCTACGCTCGCGGCCTCTCCCTCGAACGCCGGGGGGGGCGCGTGTCGAAAGGCGAAATCGGCGTCTATCGCCGCCATCGGCCCGAGTCCACGACGCTGTACGAGGTGGTGGCCCGAGGCCAGGCTTCGCGCTCCGGGACAATATCGAGACTCTCTTTGGTGCGATCGACGATGGGGGCCTTGCGGTGCGGATCCCGAAACATGCGCGACAGGAGCTTGTCGCCTACCTCGCTTGCGGGCTTCTATGCGGCCCAAGGCCAGGCTTCGCGCCCGTGGCTTCGCCCGGCTGAAATGCCGCGAGTGCAGCGAGACTCGGCTCGTGGCTTTCAGCTGCAAGCGCGGGTGTTGCCCCGTCGTGCATGGGCCGACGCATGTGTGCCACTCCCGCGAACCTGATCGAGCGCGTGCTTCCCCCTTCAACCCCGCTTCGGCAGTGGGTGCTGACCTTCCCGTTCCCATGGAGGCCAATGCTCGCGCAGGATGGTGAACTGCTTGGCCGCCTCACCCAGATCTTTGTGGAAACGGTGCCCCCGTGCGCAACGAGGCGCGGAACGGTCTGCTCAACTCCCGCGGTTCTCTCTCCCTCGCTCGAACCAACGATCCCCACAACGCGACGTCCCAGTTCTTCATCAGCGTCAAGGACAATCCCGCCCTGGATTTTGGGATCTCGCGTGACGGTGGGGCTACGCGGTTTTTGGAGAAGTGGTTTCGGGCATGGAGGTCGTCGATCAGATCGTCGCCGTGCCGAGGAGCACCCGGGGCCCACACCAGAATGTGCCGATCACGCCCGTGGTGATCAACAAGGTCCGCGTGATCTCCGAGCCTGCCTCCGCCACCCCGCCCGCGGCCACGAAAGCGACCGCGCCATCGGGAGCCAGGCCGCCGGCCCGACCGAAAGCGGCGCCTAAGGCCACGCCTGCGGCGAAGCCCAAGCCGTCCCCGTCCCCGTCGAACGACTAGGAGCGGGCACTCTGTCCGGGCGTCGAAGGGGTTAGAGGCCCGCTCTCACAGCGCGCGGAGCGGAATCATCGGCCGGCCGCAGGATCTTCACGAGCCGGGCGAATCGAGGGTCGCCTCTCAGCGATGCGAACCGGGGGTCGGCCTGCAGCAGTCGAAGAGCCGGTGATCGCTCTTCGAAAGCAACCTCGAGGGCCTGGAACGCGCGTTCATGATCGATCGCCGCCGATGCCATTGCGACCAGGTAGGGAGAAACATACGAGGTTCGCGCCGACCTCTCCAGTTCCGCGAGTTTCTCGGCGGCCTGATCCTTGTTGCCCTTTACGGCGTGGAACCAGGCAAGCGTCGCTTTGGCGGCAGGGGCACCGACACGTTCGGCGCTCCTGAACGCGGCCTCCGCCTGATCCGGTCGCTTCGCCGCCATCAGCGCCTCTCCGAGGACAATGAGTCCGGGTCCCCACTGAGGCGCCACGGTCACAATTCGCTCCGCCTCCGCGACGGCCGCGGAAGCGCGATCGAGTTCGATCAGAACCGCCGCCATGTTGACGCGGATGCCGAGAGACAGGGGATCGAGGCTGCGCGCCTTCAGCAGGTCGGCGTGCGCCTCCGCGAACCGCCCTTCGGAACGGAGAAGGATGGAGCGCCAGTTGAGAAGCGTCGTGTAGTTCGGATTGATGGCGGCGGCCCGGTCGAAGGCCTCGGCGGAGGCGCGCGGGTTCCACTCGTACAGTCCGCGGATCATCGCCAGGTTGGTCCAGGCCTCCGCCATGTTCGGATCCAGAGTGACCGCCTTCTCGGCCGCGGCGCGGGCGCGCATCCAGCCATCCCTGGGCGAGACGTAACCATGGTCCATGAGCACCGAATAGGCGTCGGCGAGCCCGGCCCAGCCCAGGGCGAACTCCGGACTCGACCGGGTCAGGGCTTCGAAGATCCGGAGCGACTCGAAGAGGCTCTCGCGACTTCTCTTGTTCCACTCGTAGCGGCCGCGCAGATACTGGAGATAGGCTGCGGAGTCGACCGGCGCGCCGCTCCCCGGTTCGGCCACAAACGCCACCCTCACTTCGGAGCCGATGGCCTTCGCCAGCTCCCGTTCAAGACTCAGGAGATCGTCGATGTCGCGCTGGTAGGTGGCCGCCCACAATCGAAGTCCATCGTCGGCGCGGGCGAGAGAGACGTTGACCCGCACGTCTCTAGCCTCGCGGCGTACGGTTCCTTCGATGAAGTGGGATGCGCCCAGTTCCCTCGCGAACGCCCCGGGGTCGTGTGGGCGTTCCCGATAGGCCAGGGAACTCGATCGCGCGATGACCCCGACCCGGTTCCCGGTCTTTCGACTCAGGGCCCCGATCAGCTCGTCGGTGAGCCCGTCGGCGAGGTAACCCTCCGGCGCGGGGGAGAGATCCGTGAACGGCAGGACCACGAGCCGAATGGGAGAAGTTGTGGACGAATAGAGTGGCTCAGACCGGTAGCGATAGACAGCGGCTCCCGCGGCGAGCGCCGCGAGCAACGCGATGGAGCCGGTCCACCGGGTCACCCGCGCCGTCCGACCGGGGGGCAGCGCCGGCGGAGGCGTCTCCTCGGTCACCGGCGCAGGGGAAGCAGGAGTGTTTCCGTACCGCCGGACGTCGGCCAGAAATCGATATCCACGCCGCGGCAGGGTCTGGATGAATCGGGGGGACTCGGCACTGTCGCCTAGAACTGCTCGGATTTCTTTGATGCAGTAGTTGAGCCCCTGTTCGACGTCCACATCGACGTTGTCGGCCCACAGGACCGCCTTCATCTCTTCCCTCGTGACGAGATCACCCACGCGTTCGAGGAGAACACAGAGCGCCTGAAAGGGCTGGTTGCGCAGATGGATAAGGCGGCCATCGCGCCGCAGCTCGCCGGTTTTCGAGTCGAGTTCGAACGCGCCGAACCGGAACCCATGCCCCGAGAAGCCGATGTCCTCCCTACTCCAAGACAATGGCTCCTGGCCTTCAACCGACTGGATCGTCCTCATTCCCTCGGTCATCGGTTCTCTCCTGTCGTTGTGCTTAAGACGCGGCGGCTAGAGAGCCGGTCTGCGGATCCATACGCCTTCCCTCTCCGCCCGAAAACCGCGGAAATGCGAATACATGTCGAATCCATCCTCCGGGGCCGAAGGGGGATTGCAGATTCGTCGGGATAATGGGGTGACGTCATCCTCGTCCGCCGCTGCAAGGGCCATGCCTCCTTCCCCCGGCCGCCGACAAATCCAAAATCATCGAGGCTCCACCCATCTCTCCCTCGATTGCTTGCGGCCGTTCGGGCCGATGGCGAGCTTCGGCAATTCGTTGGGCCCAGGGGCACCATTTGCCCCGGGATCCTCGGGGCCAAGGGGCCGCCCTATAGTTGCCGCTCACGCACGTCGCCACGCGGGAAGTGAACCAGGAGCTGGCGGAGGAGCTGTTCGAGGTGGTGATGAGCGGGCGGGTGAAGATCCGCATCGACCCGAGGTTCGCCCTGAAGGACGTGCGGGAGGCGCAGGTGGCACTCGAGGCGCGGAAGACCACGGGGTGCACGGTCTTGCTGCCGCAGCGGGTTCGCGGGTTGATAGTGGGGGATGTTGCTTCGTGTACCGGCCAGGCTGCGCGCACGATGTCCAGCGGATCACGTGGACGCCCCTGCCGGATGGACGCCTGCGACAACACTGGGAGGCGTCGAAGGACGGCGGCGCAACGTTGACGACGTCGTTCAACGGCCTCTAGAGTCGACGATGAGCGGCGTGATGCTGGCGCGCCTCGCCGGGGAAGGGGAGCATGCACCAGTTGTTGTCGGCGTGCGCGGTCGCGATCATCGGCCCGGCCCTCGTGCCCAGCGCGCTGAGCCAGCTCTCCGATGTCGAGACACGCGCCATCGCCGTCGTGATCGCGGCTGCTACTTCGCCTTCAAGAAGCAACAGATCACCGATGCTTCGGTCGTAAGTCTCGCTCCAAAGCTGCGTGCCGTCTGAGGCCCGCGCGAGGGTCACCGAAACCCGAGCGGCTCTTTGGTCGCGTCGCACTGTTCCTTCGATGAAATACGAGGCGCCCAGTTCACGGGCGAAAGCAGCGGCGTCCTGTTCGCGAAGCCGGTAGGCGAGCGAAGTCGAACGAGCGATCACGCTCAGCCTGCCCTGCGTGATTCGGCCAAGCGAACCGATCAGCTCGTCTGTCAATCCATCCGCCAGGTACCCTTCGGGCCGCGCAGAAAGATCGGCAAATGGGAGCACCACCACGCGCTCGCGCCCTGAGCCGGGCTCCGGCGAGCGAGGTGTGATGCTCGTGCGCCAGGTGAGGATCGTCGCTACGAGGGCGATGACAAGGACCCCAACAAGCGCGCTGTGCCAACGCCCCGGCCCTTGATGCGCGGCCTCCGTCGGGGGGGCTTCTGAGCGTGGCGGCATCGCGACACCAGAATCCTGAATGCCCACCGGCCCGGGTTCCGGGGTGGGAGGGATTGCCCTGCGGCGGCGCACTTCCCCCAGGAAACGGTAGCCCCGACGAGGGAGGGTCTGAATGAAACGCGGGGAGTCGGCGTTATCGCCGAGCGCCGACCGAATCTCCTTGTGGCAGTAGTTGAGGCCCTGCTCGACATCGACATCAACGTCGTCGGCCCAAATCGCCGCCTTGATCTCCTCGCGTGTCACGAGATCTCCCGCTCGATCCAGCAAGGCGGTCAGGACCTGAAAAGGCTGATTCCTCAAGTGGACCAGGCGTCCCTCCTTCTGCAGTTCGCCGGTCTTCGCGTCGACCTCGAAGACGCCGAACTGGAATCCCGGAGCTGAGGGGCTGGTCGACTTCATTGTCCAAGACAATACGCCCGCATCTTCAACCGGCTGGATCGGTAGAGGGTCGAAGCTCATTGCCTTTCCCCCGGGCTGCACTCCGGGGCGGTTCCGCCCAAGGGCGCGCTCTCCCGTCCAGCCCAACGCCCCGACGCTACTTCTGGCGCGCCCACCAACGATCCAGACGAATTCCATATGCCCGATCGGGGGGGGCGCCGGGCAGCCGATCAGCGGATTGCGTGTTTCCATAGGGGTTCAGGGCAGCAAGGCGTGTGCCGCCACCGGATCCGATCGAATAAATCCAAAATCATGGCGAACTAAAGCCCCGTTCCATTGTGAGGGTCTGACGGCTCGAGGGATCCTGCACGGCATGTCGAGCTACGCCGCAGAAGTATCCGTCGTCGATCACCACGTCCACTCCGAGCCGCTGGGCGACCGCCTGGTGCTTCGAGATCTCCTCGCGAGCGTCGAGAAGAGCCTCGTCGTCGTGGCCCTGCTCGCGGCAGAGGGCAACCAGAAGCGCGCCGCTGCCGCTCTGGGCGTTCTTCCCTCAACTCTCTCGGAAAAGCTGCGGCGCTTCGGCCTGCTTGCCCGGCGAGATCGCGCCATGAGGCGTGAAGAGATCGCAACTCGCGCAGTTCCACTCACCGAGCCTCGAAGTGAGGCTTCAACCACCACATCGTCATTGGAGAAAGAACAGTAATGAGAAGACTATTAGGTTTGCTGATGTTCATGACCCTGGCCCCGTCGGCCTGGGCTCAGACCGCCACGGGCAATGTCTTTGGTCGCGTCGCGGACGAATCGGGAGCCGTGCTGCCCGGCGCTTCCGTGACCCTGGCCGGAGACGTCGGAACCCGTACCACCATCGCCGACTCCGCGGGCGACTTCCGCTTCCTGAACCTCGACTACGGGATCTACAAGGTCACGGTCGCGTTGCAGGGGTTCTCGAGTCAGGCGAAGTCCGTCACCGTGGTCACCGGCCAGAATGCGAACCTCGCCTTTTCCTTGAAGGTCGGGTCCATGACGGACTCAGTGGAGGTTACCGGCGAAGCGCCGCTTGTTGACGTCAAGAAGCGCGGGACCGGAACCATCCTGTCCGCACAAGATCTTCAGGACACGCCGAACTCGCGCGACCCCTGGGGCGTGATGAACCAGGTGCCGGGAGCGCTCATCGATCGGGTCAACATCGCCGGAAACGAGAATGGTCAGCAGGCCGCGGTCACCGGAAAGGGCGCCGTGGCGGCCGACCGCGTGTGGTCCATCGATGGTCTCGTCATGACCGACATGTCCGCCACCGGAGCATCGCCGAGCTATTACGACTTCGGCGCCTTCCAGGAGATCAACGTGAGCACTGGCGGCGGCGACCTGACCATGCAGACCGGCGGTTTCGGCATGAATCTGGTCACGAAGCGCGGAACCAACACCTTTCACGGTGGAGCGCGCTATCTCATCACCGACGACAAGTATCAGTCCTCGAACCTTCCCGCCGCGCTTCAGAACGACGCCCGGCTGTCGGGAGGAACCGGGGCCTGCGCGGCCCCCGCCGGTCAAAGACGCGACAAGGCCGACTACATCAACTCGATCACCGACTACGGATTCGACCTCGGGGGCCCCATCGTAAAGGACAAGTTGTGGTTCTACGGGACCTACGGCAAGCAGGACATCAAGCTCTGCCGCCTGGCCGGCACGCCCGACGACACGCTCCTGCCCTCGTACAACTTCAAGCTCAACTGGCAGGCCTCCGGTAACACCACGATCTCCGCCTTCTACTTCGTCGGAAAGAAGCAGAAGTTTGGCCGTTCCCCCGGGACCGGGCAGGGCTTCGAAGAGGACGGCATTCTCTGGAATCAGGACGACAACTACACCGAGGGCGGCCTTCCCGGCGGCCTCTGGAAGCTCGAAGCGAACCACACATTCTCTCCCAGCTTCTTCATGTCAGCCAAGGCGGCCTACTACGACACCGGCTTCGGCCTGACCGCGCGAGGCGACAAGACGAAGAGCTTCACTTACGAGAACGTGTCGAACTCCGCCATCGGGACGATCATCAACTTTCTCTCGGCCCGGCCCCAAAAAACCGCGAACGTCGATGCCAATTACTTCTTCTCTGGCACGGGGGGCAATCACGAACTGAAGTTCGGGTTTGGCTACCGTGATGTCACCAGCAACTCAACAACGCATTACAACGGGAATCAGATCGTCGGCTTCTACGAAGGACCGCGCGAAGCGGACGGAAGCCTCGCTCAGGTGACCCGAGACGGAGTTGTCAGCTATGGCGGCAAGTACACGTCGGCATACGTCGGAGACGCCTTCACCAAGGGCCGGCTGACTTTGAACTTTGGAGCCCGCTTCGACCGTCAGACCGCGCGCAACCTGCCCTCGGAGGCCCCTGCCAACAGCGCTTTCGCTGCGCGCCTTCCCGCCCTTACCTACGCGGGTGATGCACAAGATCTGGTCAAGTGGAATGCCATCTCGCCCCGCCTTGGCATGAGCTATGCGCTGAACGAGAGCCGCAAGACGGTCCTTCGCCTCTCGGGAGCGCGCTATGCGTCACAACTCTCTTTCGGGATCGTTGCTGGCGGGCTTGGCGAGAATCCCGTCGCCGTTAGCGCAATCTTCTACGGCTGGAACGACCTCAACGGCGACAAGTTTGTTCAGCCGAACGAGGTGAACTTCAATAATCTTGTGGCCGCGGCCAACGTCAATCCGAACAGCCCTGGCGCGGTGGGAAGCACTCCGAACAAAGTTGACCGGGACCTGAAGCCCAAGTTTGACAACGAGGTTGTCCTGGGCGTGGACCACGAGCTGGGCTCGAACTTCGCCATCGGCGGGGCCTTGACCTATCGGAGCACTACTGACTACCAGTACACCCCCAGGCTCGCGGCTCCGTGTCCTCTGGGCACGGATTGCTCCGTCATCGGGCCAGCGAGCTACACCGCGAATGCGCCGATCACGCGCAGCGGCTTCACGGCTCAAACGTTCTCGCCCAACGCCCCGCTCGTTACGGCAGGCGGGTTCGGCCGCTATCGGACCAATCAGCCTGGCTATTCGACTCAGTTCAAGGGCCTCGAACTCACGCTCAACAAGCGGATGGCCGATCGCTGGGGCGGCCGCGTCGCCTTCTCCCTCAATGACTGGACCGAGCACTTCGATGGCACTCCGGTGAGCACGACCGGCAGCCCGACCCGCACTCAGATCGCAGGCCTTCAGGACGGCGGGCAAGTGTCGATCGCCGGTGGCGGCTCCGGCAAGGTGGCGTTCTACTCGAGCTACAAGTGGCAGGTATTCGCGAGCGCCATCGTCCGACTCCCGCTTGACCTTGACCTCTCCACCTCGATCTTCGGCCGCCAGGGAGGCCTTCTGCCGATCGTTATCACTGCAGCGGCTGGCGCGGATGGGAACGTGGGCGCCCTCGCCGTGCCATCCGTCGATACTGAGAGGTACGACACGCTCTGGAATGCCGACCTGCGGCTCGCTCGTAACGTGAAGATCGGTCGCGCCACTCTCACCGCTTCCGCCGAGGTGTTTAACGTCCTCAACAACGATGTGGTCCTCGGTGTCACTCGGGTCGCGAGCGCCGCGACGTTCCGCCGGGTTGACGAGATCATCTCGCCGAGGATCCTGCGCGTGGGCGCCCGGTTGTCGTTCTAGTCAGCGACGCAAATGGACGGGCCGGCTCCTCGAAAGGGGAGCCGGTCGGCTCTTCCCAAGCAAGGACCTTCCGATGACTGAAGAATCGCGCCGAGTCGTAGCCGCCGCGCTCGCGGTCATGGCCGCGCGGTTTCGAGAAAGGCTGCCACTTCATGAGTTGGCCGCCGAAGTGGGCGTCTCCCCATCTCACCTCTGCCGCATCTTCCGAACCGCGACGACCGTGACCGTCCACCAGCACCTGGTGAAGTTGCGTGTGTCGGCATCCGTCGACGCGGTTCGCCGTGGCGCCGCGCTAACCCCGCTTGCCTTCGACCTCGGCTTCGCATCGCATTCTCACTTCACCGCCGCGTTCCGTCGCGTCCACGGCCTGCCTCCCTCTCGGTACCGGAGCATGGGCACGGGGGCGTTGAGTGGAACGCTCTCGGTGTCGAATGATGCGTCCGCGTGAGCTCCCACCAACCCAGGTTCGGACCGAACTCTGCGATTCGCATGGGTGGCCCACTGGGGTCTTGCCCTCTACTTTCAGCTGGTCCCCTGGGTTCCACTCGGCCGCTGGAACCTGCAGCCTGGCTGCCCGACGGTGATCGACCGCCACTTTGCCGGTGGGCTCAGCCCGGCCGCTTGCGTCATCAGTAGCTTTTGCTTTCGCGCCGCGTCCGGCGGCTGCCCGGTGGTCGATAGAGCCCGGGATCAAGAATTTGTTAGCCGCGCCTGAGCGAAGTCACGATCGTTGTAGTCCAAGCGGAGTCGCGGCCCATACGCTTCGTCAACCGGATGCGTCAGTCGCGTCCCACCCTGAATGAGGCATACACCATGAAACTCCTGCGATCGCTCCTTGCCGCCGTTGTCCTTCTGCTCATAGCACTCAGCGCCGAGGCGCAGCTCACCCGCGGCAGCCTTACCGGCACGGTGCGGGACGAAACCGGGGGCGTGCTTCCGGGAGTCGCCGTCACGATCACGAATCAAGCGACCGGCATAGCGCGCACGGTCGTGACAAACGAAAGCGGACTCTATCGAGCGCCCGCGCTTGAGCCCGGCCACTATCTGGTGAACGCCGAGTTATCGGGCTTCCGGAAGGTGCAGACCAAGGACGTGCGAGTTCAGCCCGCCATCGAAGGCACTTACCACTTCCAGATGCAGTTGGCGCCCGCGGGCGAGGAGATTGTCGTCGAGGGCTCTGCCTCCGCGGTCGAGCTGAACAAGTCGAACCCCACGGTCGGCTTGGTGGTGACCGAAAGGCAGGTCACGGACCTGCCGCTCTCGCCGGCGCGAAATGTAAACAACCTGGCTTTGCTTTCCCCCAACGTCGCCCAGGGCCCGGGATCGAGCGGAATCTCCGCGAACGGCAGTCGTGCTCGAAACAACAACTTCATGATCGACGGAACCGACAACAACGACGCCTCGGTGACGATCGCTACCACCCCCGTGTTGCCCGAAGAAGTGGCGGAGTTCCAGATTCAGACCAATGCGTTTGACGCGGAGTTCGGTCGGAACACTGGCGCCCAGATCAACGTGATCACCCGGTCCGGGAGCAACGCGTTCAAGGCCGAGGCGTGGGACTTCTACCGGTCTTCCGGCCTCGATTCGCTCAACAATCTGCAGAAAGCCGCGGGCCTGTCGGAGGCGCCCAAGGACATCCGGCACCAGGCGGGAGCCTCAATCGCCGGCCCTCTGGTAAAGAACCGCACCTTCTTTTTCGGCCTCTATCAGCGATCCAGTCAGCGAACCGGAGACATCCTGGGCGCCACCGTGCGCATCCCCACCCCTGCGGGCCTGGCTGCGCTGGCGAATGTCCCGCTTCGATCCGGACAGTCCACGGCGAGTCGTCAGGCTGCCCTTCAGAGCCTTGGCTTCCTACGCGACATTCACAGCACGAACCCGTCATTCCGCTCGGTCAGTAACCTCCTTGTGAATGGTGTTCCCATCGAAACCGGTCTGGTCAACATTGGCCGCCAGACACCAAACACAACGCATCATGCCACCGTCCGGTTCGATCACCAGCTTGGCGCCAAGGACAGCCTGACCCTGCGCTGGACCACGAACATGACGGAGACCCTCAACAACGGCGGCAACAACGCCCTGGGCTCCATCTTCGCGGCCTCGACCGACGCCAAGGATCACAACGCATCCCTCTCGCACACCCATATCTTCGGCTCTGCGGCTGTGAACGAGTTCCGAGCCTCCCTGGTCCGTCGCGACCTCCGATTTCCTGAGACGGACCCTGTCTCCCCAACGGCAACCATCGCGGGACTCTTCACCGTGGGCGGCCTTGCGAACTTCCCCCAGGGCCGCCTCCAGAACTCGCTGCAGTTCGTCAACGTCACGTCGATCCAGCGAGGCCGCCATTCGGTCAAGTTTGGGGCCGACGTGCGCTACGGTCAGCTCGACAACGAGGCGGCCTTCAACTCCAAGGGCGTCTTCGCCTTCGCCAGTCTGCAGAACTTCATGAACAATCTCACGACTACCTATACCGTGGCCCTGCAGACCGCGAGTTATGACGCCCGCCAGTGGCAGGTGTATCCGTTCATTCAGGATGACTTCCGCATCAATCCGGACCTGACCCTCAACCTGGGCCTTCGGTACGAGATCTCGACGATTCCGTTCGGGTACTTCGGCGCAACCGATGCGGAGAGCCTTGCCGCCAGCGTTCCAGGACCGGTTAAGGCGGACCGGAACAACCTGGCCCCGAGGGTCGGCTTCGCCTGGTCGCCTGGCCGGGGCACGGGCTGGTTGGGCGACGGGAAGAGCGTGCTCCGCGGTGGCTACGGGATGTCCTACGACGTCCTCTTCTTCAACCTGCTCACGGTGAATGCCGCCAACTATCCCCGCGTGGTCACCACCGCAGAGAACAATGTCCTCGATCGCTACCCCGCGGTGACCCGGGGCGCCGGCGCGCCTGTGTTCAACCCGCTCGCTGGCTACGTCAACGCGCCGGCCGATACACAGAACCCGAAGACCCACTTCTACAACCTCACCTTCCAGCGCGAATTCGGTCAGTACATCGTGGAGGTTGGGTACAACGGCAGCACCGGCCGAAATGGAGTCAACCAGATCAACATGAACCCGGCGATTCTCACCGCGGCTCAAGCGTCGCTGGTGGCCTCTACAAGGAACCAAGCGGCGATTCCCACGGTGCAGCAACGTCGCCTCCTTCCCCAGTTCGGCGCCCGGACGTCCATCCCGTCGACGATCGGCCCGGGAGGCAATGACACCGAGGCGAAATCGCAGTTCCACGGGGGGTTCCTCTCTGTCCGGAAGCGCATGTCCCGGGGCGTGCAGTTTGGAGTGTCGTACACCCTGTCACGCCTGATGAGCAATAACGACGAGGCGCTCGGCGTCGGAGGCCTTGTCGAGGCGGCGCCACAAGTGCCGCAGGACGTCTTCGACATCTCATCCGAGTGGGGTCGCTCCGTCTTCGATCGAACCCATCGGATCGCAGTGAACTGGATATGGGAGGCGCCATCGCCGAAATCCGGCCTTCTTAAGCACGTCCTGGGCGGTTGGCAGATCGCCGGTACCTTCAGCGGGCAATCCGGGCAGCCGTTCACCGTACTCACAGGACAGGATACAAACGGCAACGGCACCGGTGGCGACCGCCCACATGTCGACCCATCAGGCAGCTTCGTCTGGGACGACGAACACAAAACCTTCACGAACAACGGCTACTACGTTGTGCCTCGGGCAGCCGACGGCGCGGTGCTGCCCTTCAGCCTTGGCAACGGCAACGGGGTCAAGACAGCGCATCGCGCGGCTGCGTTTTTCAACACAGACCTGTCCCTGTCGAAGACCCTCACCTTCGGACGGCATCGGGTGTCTCTGCGCGCGGACGCTTTTAACGTCTTCGATCAGGATGATTACGGCCTGCCGGTGACAAACATGGCGAACCCGGACTTTGGACGGAACACCAACAACTGGGGCAACCGCACCATCTCGCTCGGGGCGCGATACCGCTTTTGAGCCCTCTCGCGCGCCGCGCAAACCCACTACAAGCCAGCATTAAGGAGATTCGAATGAACCGACGTACATTCAACCAGTCTGTCGCCGCCGCCGCCTTGGGTATTGTCGCCAGCCTCCGCGTACCTTCGGTGGCGCGGGCCGCGGACGACAAGCGGCCAAGGCACGTCTGCAAGGGGCGCAATGAATGTAAGGGCCAGGGCGGCTGCAAGACTGCGTTCAACGACTGCCACGGGAAGAACGAGTGCAAGGGCGAGGGGGCGGGTGCGCCACCGTCGCCAAGCATGCTTGCAAAGGCAAGAGCGACTGCAAGGGTCAAGGCGGCTGCAAGTCCGGCGACGCCGGGTGCGCGGGAAAGAACTCCTGCAAGGGGAAGTGCGGCTGCGGCGTCCCGGTCAAGGCCGAAGAGTAGAAGGGTTCGCGGGTCTCGCACGTGGAGCAAACGGTCGGCACGGACGACTTCGCGGCGCAGCCGGAAGAGCCGGCACGCCGGGCGCGAGAGAGCCTCGGCCGGCAAGCCTTGATGAAGACACTGGGCGCGGAGATGGTCCACGTCGGGCTTGGCGAGGTCGACAGAGGTCTCCGCCATTCGGAGGAGCTGTGCCAGCAGAACGGCTACCTCCATGCCGGAGCCCCTGCAAGCATCGCGGACTCCGTGAACGGATACGCCGCGTTCACCCTGTCTCCGGCGCATAGTGATGTGCTGACCGTCGAGTTCAAGATAAATCTTCTCGCCCCGGCGTCCGATGCGCGGTTTCTGGCAACCGGGCGGGTCCTTCGCCCCGGTCGTACGCTGAGCGTCTGCCTCGCCGAGGTCTATGGCCTGGCGGAAGGCGGTCGCCGCTTGATCGCTACGATGCTCTCAACCGTCATCGTCAGGCCGGGCCACAACGGAACAAAGGAGGCGACATAACCATGACCCTTGCAGTGGTTCTTCTCGTGCTCGCATCATCCCTCGCATGGTTCTTCGTGGCCGCGCTGCTGTTCTTCAATCCGTTCGTCGGTCCGTTGTACCGTTCCGAAGAGGGACATCCGGCGGTTCGATCACTTCAGCAGTCGCCTGCGGCGGGCGTGCGGATTCTGGTCGCCATCCTTGTGCAGGTGATTGCCTGGGCCTGGGTGTACCGACTGGTGGAACCGGCCTTACCCACGAGCGCACTCGGCTCGGGCCTCGCGTTCGGTGTCCTGATTGTGCTCATGAAGTTGCTACCCCGGGACATCGACAGGCTTCTGCTGACCACCTATCCGATTCGACGGATGGCGATCGAGTTCGTGATCGGAGTGGTCTGCGCATTCGTCGTGGGGTTCGTGTTCAGTCTTGGCCTCCGGCAGGCATAGAGGCTCAAGGCTGTGACAGTGAGCAGTTTGGGGCCGCGCCGCCGTCCGAGCGCTATCGATCCGACCTCGGGCTTTTCGCGCTCCCCGCGAGCACGCCCGTCCTCGAAGTGGGCGCGGGCACCGGCGTCTTTACCTCCCTGCTCGCTTCGCATTGTCGGAACATCACGGCCGTCGATCGCAACCCGAAACATGTGGACGAACTGAAGCGCATGAACCCATCCGTGGCCATCGTTTTGGAGACCTGCGGCGACGGTCGCCTAGCCAAGGCCGTCCGGCGATGACTTGGCGGACCCCGTAGGCGCTTTGGCCTCGTAGTCTCCCGCTACTTCGCGCACGAGCTTGCCGATCCTATTGCCACGTTCTCGGAGCTCGCGTCCGTGCTGCGTCCCGGAGGCCTCATTCGCCAGGACGAATCGCCGGATCTCCGCGGCGAGGGCTGCGGAGTAGGGAAGGGACCGCTGGGAGCCGGAGTGGCAGCGCTCCGAGAGGCGAAGGGAGTGATTCGCACCTGGAAGTGTGACGATCGAAACGCGCTCTGACGGCTCGCCGTCAAAGATCTCGCGCAATCGCGAGAGGTTCCGCTCGGGAGGCACCAGACGATCGTTCTCGCCGAACACAAGGAGGAGGGGAGCCCGGACCCCTCGAAGCGCCCCATCGGGCCGATGTTCCGCGATGTGCGCAAACTGGCGCAGCCGGCCGCGCGTTGCGGTTCGGCTGGCTTCCCGAATGGCGCCCATCATTTCGGTCGCACGCTTGAGCGCGTCCGCCTCCGAAGAGCCCGCGCAGACCAGCCCCCCAGCTTCGTCATCGATCGATTGCTCCCACACGCCCACCGTCGGCCCGGCGAGTGGGATCACGCGAAAAGGCGGCGAGGGATCGCTGGCGAGCATCTGAGCAATCCAGCCGCCTTGAGAATGACCCACGACCACGAGCCGCGCCGGCTCGATCCGCGACTCGGCGGCCAGGAATCGCAGTGCCGCGCGCGCGTCTTCCGCCCGCTGTGGGAAATCGGCTTCGAACCAGACCCCACCGGAACGACCGACGCCCCGCTTGTCGAAGTACAGCATCGCATATCCCATGTCGGCGAACAGCGGCGTGAGCACCTCGTTGACAAGCCGGGCGCAGTTGGTCCTGTAGCTGCTGACGTCGGAGCCGGAGAGGAACAGCACAGCGGGAACACGCGAGCTTCCCTGGGGCATGAGCAGGTGGCCGGACAACGGAGCGTCAGAAGAGGGAAACATCACTGATCGAACCTCGTGCCCGGCGGGCGCAATCAGGGGCTGGATGTAGCTCATCACAAACCGCGTCGCGGCGAAGCCCGCGAGCGGAATCGCGCAGAGGGCCAGGATCAGCAATCGTTGCCGCCATCGTCGGCAGCGCGTCACCGCCAGCCAACCCAACGTTGCGGTGAGTACGGCGCACGTTGTCAGTAAGGCGACGCCCCAACGCTCAAAGAAGATGTAGCGGCCGCCAAGTTCGCTGACGATTTCGTCCATCGAAGGGTGTCTCCTGGAGATCGGTGTCTTGGGTTGTAACGGCCGAACGCAGCCATGGGTTCCATTCCACCATGAGGGCCCCGTCGTGTGCCTCGCGCGAACGTTGTCAAAATCCTGCTCGAGATGGCCCAACCTCTTTCACGCACGACAAAACCATCGTACGCTGGTATCACTATCCGGTCCGGATGCAGGCAATGTCCAAAGAGCCTTCGACGTTCAGTCTTCGGGACCCGCGGGTCTCTTGCTTGAGGTCCGCGCGGCGCAATGCCAATGGCATTGGTTGACGTGAGCACCGAGGTCGTGATCGCGGCTCCGCGCGCGACTGTGGCCGCATTCGCTAGCGACCCCGACCGCGTCCCCGATTGGTACGTCAACATCAAGTCGGTCGAATGGAAGACGGAACGGCCCGCGCGAATCGGCTCGCGGCTTGGCTTCGTCGTGGAGTTTCTTGGCCGGCGCCTCGTGTACACGTATGAGATCATCGAGTTGGTGGCTGGGGAGCGTCTGGTCATGCGCACGGCGGAAGGCCCCTTTCCAATGGAGACCACCTACGACTGGAAATCTGAGAGTGAGAATGGCACCCGGATGACGCTTCGCAACCGCGGAACACCCACCGGTCTTTCGATTCTCTTCGCGCCGTTCATGTCATTCGCGGTTCGACGAGCGAACCGGAAGGACGTACAGCTACTCAAACGCCTGCTTGAAACGCCGGGACAGGGCTCATGATCCGATCTCGGCTTTGGGCGGTCGCCCTTGCTTCGTGGGCCGCGGCCGGCGCGGGATGGAGCGAATCGGCGCGCTCTGGAGCCGCGACGGCCTCGACAGGGATGGTGAGCAGCGCCGACCCCGAAGCGACCGCCGCTGGCGTTCGCGTGCTCGAGGCCGGAGGCAACGCATTCGATGCCGCGGTTGCGGTAGCCGCGACCCTTGGCGTGGCCGAGCCCATGAACTCGGGCATCGGCGGCTACGGGACGATCCCCACCTACAGCGCCCGCGACAAACGGGTTCGCTTTCTCAACTCGAGCGGCCGGATTCCCCGGGGCGTCAATTCGGATGCCTTTCGCGCCCCCGCTCCCGACTTCGAAGCGAACCGCCGGGGCGCCAAGGCCGTTTCGACTCCCGGGAATGTCGCCGCCTGGGCCGCGCTCTCACGGGAGTACGGCTCGGCGGAGTGGTCGAGCCTTTTCCGCGACGCCATCCTTCTCGCCGATCGGGGCTTTCCCACATCCAGCAAGACAGCCGAGGTCATCAGGGCCGCCTTTGGCTGGTTCTCCGCCGAGGCCCGCGGTTTCTATGGACTCAATGGCGAACCGCTGCCTGCCGGAGCCTCGCTCGTCCAAAGAGACCTGGCGAGGTCGCTGACACTGATTGCGCGTGACGGTGATCGAGCGATCGGTGATGGCCCTCTCGGCGCGGCCATCGACTCGACGATGCGAGAGGCGGGCAGCTTCCTTCGCGCGACTAACCTCCGCGCGAATGTTGCGGATTGGAGCGACGCGATCTTCATCGACTATCGAGGCGCCATGGTCTACACGGCCCCGCCCCCGGCCAACGCCTTCGACTATCTGGTGCGGCTCGGCCTCATGGCGCAGCTCGACGTTCGAGGGCTCGGGCACAATTCGGCGTCTTATCTTCATCAGTCCGCCGAGGTCACAAAGCATGCGTTCGGCGTGAGGCTGCGTCACGCGGGGGATCCCGAGATCTCGCCTCCGCCTCTCAGCCTTCTCCTTTCCACTGCTTACTGGGTTGAGCAGGCCCGCGCCCTGTCTTTGGATCGCGCGAGTCAGTTCAAGGGTCCCGCCGCTTCACCGGCGTCGAGCGAGAACACGACCCATTTCGTGGTGGCCGACGCAGCAGGGAACATCGTGTCGGCGACGCAGACTCTTGGCAACCTCTTCGGGAGCCGGATCATGCCCGCGGGCACCGGCGTCTGGCTCAACAACTCACTGGCCTATTCGACGTTCGAGCCAAAGGGGAATCCGATGGATGCGCACCCGGGCCGTCGGAAGCTGTCCGGGGATTGCCCAACCATCATTTTTCGCGACGGCCGGCCGTTCGCGGCCCTCGGCACGCCGGGAGGTCACACCATCGGTCAGACCGTGGCCCAAATGGTGATGAACCTCGTCGACTTCAACATGATCGACGCCGCGATCGACACGTCTCGCGTGAGCTTCATCGAGCTCAATCAGCTCGCGGTCGACGACGGTGTTCCGGCACCCGTCCGTTCCGCCCTCGCCGGACTCGGCCCCGATGTCGTCATCCGTCAACTTGGCGACGCTCATGGCATGACCGTCGAGCACTTCGACGCTGGGCGGTTGAAGCGCCTCGTCGGGGCGGCAGACTGCCGCGGCGAAGGAGCCGCCCGCGGACACCAATCGACACTTCCGGCCCCCCGCGGCCAGGAGCGATGACGCTGGCCCGCCTGATGGTCGTTCCCGTTGTGTCTCAACAGGAATTCTGCGAGTACAAGTGGGCGGCCCCCCAAAACATTGAGCGACTACGAGCTCACTTCGACGACCCGCGACACTGCCGTGACCCTCGGAATACTGCCGTTCGCGGCCCGATGAAGAGCCACCGACGATACGCGACTTGAGAGAGCAGAACGGATGCCGAAACTAATTTGGACGATTGCAGGGCTCATGACTGCGTTCTTCATCGTTCAGGACGGGACTTGGGCGATGGGCAAACCCGCTCAAGGGCTTGACCGAAACCTGGAAGCGTCAGGCTCGGTCGGAGCCACGAGCGCCGTTTATCCCGTGGGATTCACGATGGCGGGCATCACCGGAGGTGAGGCTGATAACCAGTCCCGGTACCGAGCATTCATTTGGAGACCGATACGGAAATTGGTCGATCCGATCACCCTGGCGGAGTTTTCTCAGAACGCGTGCGGGTCCACCGGCGACGACGCGGCCAGGCAGGCGCTACGGTTGTGCTTTCCAGACCTCGTATTGAACGTCGAAAAGGCCACACCGGAGGACGGCTCGCCCGCCGCGTTGAGCGAGATAGCAAGAAGGGTCCTTGTGCCGGGACCTGGAGGCACGGCGATATCGAGCCGGCTGCCCCTCGTGGTTCTGCTCGGCGCCCTGTCAAACCCCGGCGGCGACTTTAGCGGCCTGGCCGACGGGATTGCGCGCCGCGGGTACGTCGTCGTCGCAATGGTGCCCGCGCCCGGGCGGGAACGGAAGGCGATCAATACCTCCGAGGCGGAGCAGGCCAGTCTCGCCTTGGACGCCACGCTGGTGATGCTGGCCCGGGACCAGGGCGTGGACGTTGAACGCACAGCCCTGATCGGGTGGAGTTTCGGAGGGATCCCGATGATGCTCGCGGCCGCTCGCTCCCGCGGGATTCGCTCGATCGTGAGTCTCGACTCTGCGATCCGCTATCAGTACGGTGTAGACCTCCTCCGCCCCTTGTTGGGGGAGGGCTTTGGCGGATTCCACGGAGCCGTGCTCTCGATGTCGGCGGGCGTCGATAATTCGGTTGCGAAAAGCGATTCGTTGCTCGAGCGGCTCGGCGTTCGGGTCGAGAGACTTCAAGCGGAGGGCTTTCGTCACGCCGACTTCTCCGATCAACACGGCGGGTTCCCGGCGCAACTGTCCTCGGCCAGCGAGCGCGAACGGTTTCAGCGCCGGTACGCACAACTCGTGTCCACGATCGTCGAGTTCCTGGAGCGGACTTTGTCGGCCCGCTCGCGCGCCCGAGAATCCGAAGGACGTGATGCCGGTCCAGCGAACCGCATCTCTCTCAGATCAGCTAAGCAGTCACGAGCCGACAATCGGCCCTGTTGGGGGGCACTCGGCTCGCAGCAACTCCACCGCCTCGACGCGAGTCGCCCGAACAATCGAGCGTTTGCACAACCGACCTGTCCCATCAATGACAATACGAGCTCAAACGTAACCGCCAAGCGCCCTGACTGAAATATCCGGATCGGTTTGCCCCGAAACAGCAGTGTATCGGCCATCCGCTGCCCGTTTCAGGAACAGGAGGACTGCCTTCTGTCGCTTCGGCTCAAACGACGGGAGGCCGGGCCCATTCAGTGATACCTGTTCCGGTTCCGCCTCCCGGTAATGATGGAGGACAAACTTCTGAAGAGTGGCGTCGCCCTTCAAGACCGTCAGAATTGTGAATTCCGTTTCGACTCCAGCGCCCATTACGGGAGCTTCCTTCCCCCCCGGTCAACCCGTCTGATATTCGGCAGCGGAGCGCGTTCCGCGGTTTCTCTGACGGCAATGGGCATGGCGACGGCGATCAAGTCGGCGTCCTTCCGCAACTCGGCGAACGTGAAGGCTCGCATCAGGCGAGCATCAGCCGCCTGCGGGATACTTCGGAGCAGTAACAGTGGTACGAGTCGTCTCATTGCGTGTAACACCTAATGAATCTCGAGTTCAGCCGCCGGCGATCGCGGCTCCTCCCGCTACGCATCCAACCTCTGCTCGTAGGCGACGGTCTCGTTGTGCTCGATGTACCGCCTGAGAATCCTCAAGTACATCGCCCAGCAGCACGACGAGGTCCGGAAGTGTGGTGTTGGCCCCGCCCAGCCTGTATGCCTGAACGACACCAGTGTGTGCTCGCCCTCCCGGGTCAGGCGGAAGCCGACGCGGGTGCCCACCCAGTCATCCGTCGCGCGGGTCATTTCCAACTCGAACTCCTCATTCGGGACGAGACGCGTGACGCGCGCGCGCCAGTCGTACCCGGGCCCGAACCAGAGATGGTACTCGCTGCCGCTCTCTGGAAGCCCGGATGCGCGCAGGGTCCACCACTTGTCCAGGCCCTGGGGCGTGACCATTACTTCGAACACTCGCGCCAGTGAAGCGCCGATGGGGAAGTCGTGCAATATGTCGGCCATGGCGTGACCTTTCCTAAGACACTAGCCGGGAACATAGCCTGATTCGGAGACCATTCATATCAGGATCTTGCTCGACCAGCGGTCGGGAGGCGTTGCTCCGGCGTGACGCCTCCATCCAGGATCACGCGCCTGCGGCCGGACTCCCGAGAGCACGAAGCTCAGCCGTGGGTCATCGGCCGGTCTGACGCCACAGGGCTGTCTTTCTCCTCTTTTAGCCGCCAGCGTTCTCGCCTGAACGCTCGACAGGGTGCGCCCCGGGAGTCACGCGCCACCCTTGGCCCGGCGTTCTCTGAGTGCGCTCGCGAGGCTGGCGATGCCGAACGCAGCAGAACCCAGAAGACCCAGGAGCAGCAAGAGGCCGAAGAGGAACGGGGTCGTGCGTGCCACGGCCTCTGAGATGACATCGAGCCCAAACGCGCTTTCCAAGCCGATCGCGCCGAGAAGAGCAGAGACGGCCAGCAGAAGTGGGACCATCGACCAGGCCAAGTGGACGAGCAAGGCCTTGAGTCGGGACATGCGAGCGCGGGCCACGAGCCCACTGAGTCGGTGCCACTGCCAGATCTGCAGGGCGAGGACGACGCCGAAGAGAATGAGTGCCATCGGGCAAACCATAGCTCGATCGGGTTCTGGCAAGAGCCCGCGAGCACGATCCTGCTACTCCGCGACTGGCGCCTCCGTCCTCACTCCCGCCGGACGCCCGACTGGTGAATCGGTTCACCGAGGAGGGGTGCCGGCAGCTCTGGGCGATCCAACTGAGCGGATGTCTGATTCAAGGTGGCCCGCATCCATTCACATTCCATGCGGGCTCTATGGAGAAGTTCAGTGATCTCATCGAACCGCCGATGGCATTCCAGTTGCAGGTCCTCCTGGGAGAGCGGGAGCCGCCATCCTTAGCGCGGGACGATTCGGCTCACCCCATCGAGACCAAGGACCCCAACAATGAGGAGACGAACGGAAATGAGACAACATATCTTAGCCCTGTCAATGTGGTTGGCGGTGACATTGCCGGCGCAGGCCGCACAAGCGCCGATCTTTGCCACTGAACAAGGCGCCTTAAACGGGTACGATCCGGTTGCAATGCTAGATGAAGGCCGCGTAACGCTCGGTAGTGCGACTTTTGCAAGCGATTGGCGAGGCACTACTTGGAAATTTGCGAACGCAGACAATCAGCGCAAATTTATGGCCGAACCGGATCGTTTTGTACCGCAATACGGTGGCTTTTGTGCGTTAGGCATGTCACATGGCGGTCTGGTGCCGAGCGATCCGGAAGCGTTTTCAGTAGTTGATGGAAAGTTGTATTTGAATGCCGGGCCAAAAGTTAGAGAAACGTGGCAATACGCCAGTCGGTTTCAAATTGAGCGCGCCAATAAGCGCTGGCGTGAGCGATTGGAAAAAGCAAATACCGCAACCATTGCGAACGTACCGGCAGCGGTCGAGAAGAAATCGCGACCGGAATATGGCGGGCTTGATCCTGTCAGCTATTTTAGCGGTGCGCCAGCGCAGGCGGGCTTGGCCGTCTTCTCGGTAACGTGGCAAGGCAAGCTATTTTGGTTTATCAATGCAGAAAATCGGCGGCGCTTTGAGCAAACTCCGGCACGCTTTCGCCCCGAATTTGACGGCGTCAGTACCGTGACCCTTGCCCACGGCTTGGCGATTCCAGCTAATCCGCAGGCTTACACACTAATCAATGGCAAATTGTACTTTGATTTTTCTGATGCCGTTATCGCCACCTTGAACACCGCGCCACAACAGATCATCGCGCGCGCGCAAGAACAATGGCAACAATTGGGAAAGAGCAAGTGAACGGATCTCACCGCTCGGATATCTCTAGACTCGCGATGCTGATCTGCCGGGCGAGCTCCCAGGCCTGCGCCGCCAAAGAGTATCCGTTCAACGCAGCGCTACACAAGAGAAAACAGATACTGCTACGACCTTCCCGCTCAGTTAGACTTCTCGCGGTCATGATTCCATCTGCGTTAGCAAGTTGCGCGATGTTCGTCCTGACTCTCGCGTCCGCCGCGCCGGCTCTGGTCGCCCTACCCAAGGGGCCTCCGGGACCGGGCGTTCGAAATGCTCACGGGTTGGGTTTTGATGGTCGGCAGGTCGTACTCTTCGGAGGCGCGGATGAGCGAGCGGTGCGCTCCGATACCTGGGGTTGGGACGGCCGGGGATGGACACTCCTGGCGACGCTTGGGCCGCCTGGACGCACATTTCCGGCGATGGCATCCGGGGAGGGAGCCGTTTACCTTTTTGGCGGCAACAGCGTTCTGTTCGGCGATTCAACGCCGTCGCTCCTTCTGAGTGACCTGTGGCGTTGGCGGGGCAACGGCTGGGAGCGGATTGAGGTTTCGGGACCCTCGGCCCGAGCGGAGTCGGCCATGGCGTGGGACCCATTGCGCCGACGACTCGTCCTATTCGGCGGATATCGCTACGGGTCCGAGGGCCGAATCGAGGCCCTCGGCGATACGTGGGAGTACTTCGGTGCCAAGTGGACACGCCACGACGGGCCGGGGCCTGGGCCTCGACATGGGGCCGTCGCCGCATTTGACGCGGCCGGGAAAGAGGTCATTCTGTTCGGCGGGAACGGCGGCAAGGCCGACACGTGGGCGTGGAATGGAGCACGCTGGCGGCGGGTCGATCATGGGCCGACACCTGGTCGCTACAATGCGGTCGCGAGCCCGACTGGCCAAACTGGGCCGGTGCTCCGATTCGGCGGATGGTTCGACGGCGAAAGACACGCGGACACCTTGGTCTGGCGCCACCAATCATGGCGTCCGATCGGAAATGTCGCTCTGCCAGACTCCCCTTCGCCCAGGAACCACTCGGCGGTTGCCTACGACCAGAAACGCGCTCGCGTCGTCATGGTCGGCGGACACGACGGTGAGCAAGTCTTTGGTGATGTCTGGGAGTGGTCGCAGAACCGGTGGCGAAAAGTGTTCTCCACTCCAACGATACGTCGCGTTGAGAACGGGCACTAGCTTTCGGGAGTCTGCCCGCCAAGGGTATGACACCACCCGCCTGCCGTTCGCTGGAGACAAGATAGCAGACCATAGCTCGACCCGGCTCTGGCAAGAACCCACGAGCACGATTCTGTTAGTCCGCGACTGACGCCTCCATCCTCAATGAGCCGGACGCCCGACTGGAGGACCGGTTCACCGAGGAAGGGCCGGCAGTTCTGGACGATCCAACTGAGCGGAAGTCCGATCCAAGGTGACCCGCATCTATTTACATTCCATTCGGGCTCCATAGAGAAGTCCAGAGATCTTATCGAACTGCCGATGGCATTCCAGTTGCAAGCGCTCCAGGACAGCGGGAGCCGCCATTCTCTAGCAGGGACGATTCGGCTGACCACATCGAGACGAAGGACCCCAACAATGAGGAGACGAACGGAAATGAGACAACGTATCTGGGCAGTCATGCTGCTCCTGCTCGCGATCGCCGATACCACGAACGCGCAAGGGGGCATCGAGGCAAGGCCGCCAGCGGACGTGGCGGACCACGTGTGGGATCTGACTCTCTACTATCCGGACGCCCCGGCGTGGGAGCGCGAGCGCCAGGCACTTAACGCGGCGGCCGGGGCGATCGTTCGGTGGCGGGGCGTTCTGCGCACCGACCCGGCACGGCTGGCGGCCGGGCTGGACGAGATCGCGGACCTCCGTGGGCGCGCCGCGAAATTCGCAATCTACGGCAGCCTCACGGAAATGGTCGACACTCTCTCGGAGGCGGCCCGCTCGCGTTCGGAGGTCGGCACCGAGCTCGAATTGCGCGTCGAGTCGGCGGTTAGCTTCCTGGCCGAGGAGGTTGCCGCGGTAGGAGAGGCTCGAATTCGGCAGTGGCTCGCCATGGAGCCGCGACTCACCCGGCACCGGCCGCGGCTCGAGCGGCTCCTCCGAGAGCTTCCCAACCGGCTGACCACCGACGCGCAGGCGGTGGTGGAGAGCGCCGTGCGCTGGCCGACCGGACTTCAGGATCTGCATGCGGCGCTCCTCGAGTCAGATCTCGGTTGGCGCCGCATCGAAGGCGCGGAAGGCGACGTCGTCGTCGCCGACCTCGCGGGCTATCTCCGGTACCGGCGCCTGCCCGCCCGGGCTCTACGGGCGCGGGTGACCGCGGCGTTCTTCGATCGCCTCGGCGCGGTCGAGGAGCTGCTCGGTCTGCTCTACACGCGCCGGATCGAGGCCGACCTCACCTTGGCCCGCCACCGCAAGTTCACCGACGGCATCGCGGCCCTCTGGTCGCTGCGGGACGGCATGCCGGTCGGGAGCCACACGCGCCTCACCGAGGCGCTCCGGGAGCTCGCCCCGGTCGCTCGACGATACGCCTCTCTGCGGGCTCGGGCGCTCGCCGTTCCGAACCCGACCTACTTCGACCTGTTCGCGGCGCCGCCCGCGCTCACCCGCCCGTTCTCCGTTTCCGACTCGGTCGAGCTCGCCGCCCGCGCGCTCGCACCCCTGGGGCTGGATACCCAGGACCGAGTCCGCGCGCTGCCCGCGAAGCCGTGGTTCCATTTGCCGATGACGCCGGGGAAGCGGCGCGTGTATAGCAACTTCGTTTCGATGGCGGGCAGCCCGCCCTTGTCGATCCAGCCCTTCGAGAGCGATTACAATAGTGCGCGCCGCCTGGCCGGCTCGCTGCTTTGGATGAACGGACAGCTCCGCATTCCTCCGGGCCGCGGACCTGAGACCCGTGACGATCCGCCGACGATCGGCAACGGGGCCCTCTACGTCGCCAACATCCTGTTCGACGACAGCTATCGGGGGCGCAGTTCCGACGCCGGAGAGAGGATCGCGCTCCTCGTGGCTTCGCTCGATCAACTGCGCAGGAACTTCTTCGATGTCGCCGTCCTGGCGGCTCTTGACGAGCGCGCCCAAGCGCAAGTGAAGGCCGGCAGAACGCCCTCCGGTTCGGAGCTGTCGGAGATCCATCTTGGCGTGCTGCGCCAGCTGTACGGCACCGGGGCCGCTGGCGCAGAATTGGGAGTTGCGGAGGGTCGCGCTTGGATGGCCGAGTCGGTGCAGTTCCTTTCTTATGAGGGCCAATTCTGGGGGGCGGCGATGGCCGCCGCCTGCCAATTGGTTGAGAACCTCCGTCGCGGCGACGAACGCGCCAGCGCTGCGATCCTGGACAGCACTTGGGACCCGGACCTTTATCTGAGTTACCCGATGTTGCTTCGCGCTGGCGTCGACATGGCGACGATCGAGCCCTACCGCGCCGTCGGGCGGCGAGCAACTGCGCTACTCGACGAGCTCGAGCGCCTTCTGGCTGCGAAGCAATGATCCATGACTGAGGAACGCCGCCGCGCGGCTGGAGCCCGCCCGCCGCGTGGCCGCTGCTACAGCGAGTCAATGCCGACACCAACGCCCTCCTCCACGGCCCCCTCCGACTCTTCTGCAACCGCATCCACAGTTCCGTCCACTCATCTTCCGTATCACCCGATTCGAGCGTTAAAGCGGATCGCGCGCGAGGAACTCGGCGTTTGGCAGACCGCGGCTGTTTCACTTGCCTCCTTCAAAGGAGGCTCGCGATCACAAGATAGATGAGCACGTCCGCCCCGAAATGCGCCACAACTGCTGCCTCGAACCCCTTCTTCCAGTAAAGCCAGCCCAGAACCGCTCCCGCGAAGCCGTTGAGAGTGACTGCCCGGAGGATCGGATGCTGGGCGTGAGGCACGTTCGCGACATGCGCGAGCCCGAACAAGACAGCCGCAGTACCGATGCCCGCCCATGCCGCAATCGGGCCAGGCCGCACGGGCGAAGGCGGGACAATGAACAGCGCCAACCACACGACGATCGTCATGACCCCAAACCGGTAGATCACCTCTTCCGTGACGGCGGCGTAGAACGGTACGGTGGCACGCATCCAGAAAGGCAGACTCGCGATGGCGCGAATACGCGGAAGACTCACCCCCGAGAACAGGGCGAGGTCCATGGCTAGCATGATCACCGCCATTCCTATACCCACTGCGATGGCGAAGAAGGCCAGGCCTCGGAAGGGTGGCACTGGGCGACCCGACAGGAGCGCTGCTAGAAAGGGAGCAGCAAGGCCAGTCCGCGCAGGAGGCCACCGAAGCTTCACTCGGCTCACGGCCTGCGCTGCACCTCAACGCAAGCGTCCGCAAAACAAGCCTTGTGCTCAACCCGATCGACGCGGCACTTTGACCAAGAATCTCCGAGTATGTCCGCCAAGTTGCCCTCCAACGACGCCGGTACACGGCCGCAGTTCTGAGACACTAGCAGCGAATGGGCCTGAAATCCTATAACAATCCTGCTCGCCTCCGGCTCTCGGGCGGCGTATGCGAGGGAAGGCCGAGCCGTTTGGGATCGGGGCGGGAACCTTCCGACCAGAGTGCGACCTGGCGTTCAAGTCTTGTTTGAAGGGGAACCACGGGATCGATCGACGCTAACGCGGCATAACCAAAAACACCGTTCACTTTTCGGGGCATCCCATCTGCTCCGCCCCATGCTGGGGAAGGCCTTGGCGGATTCCACGGAGCCGTGCTCTCACTTTCGGCGGGCGTCGACACTTCGGTCGCGAAGAGCGAAGCGTTGCTCGAGCGCCTCGGTAACCGGGTCGACAGGCTCTAAGCGGAGGGCTTCCGGCACCCGACTCTGATCAGTACGGCGCGTTTCCAGCGCCGCCTCCCCACGGCCGAGGCGGCAAGAATGAGAATCGAGGCGAGCGCAGCCGCTAACCCGGATCCTAGTCGCCGGTTGCCGCCGGCCAATGAAACAAGGGCCAACAAGATGTGCGCAGCGGAGCGCCCCGCGTGTTCTGGAGCGCTTCGAGCCGCGCGAGCTTCAAAGGTCGACCTCAAGGTTCAGGGAAGGCTCACTCAGCTCGCCCACGATTTCATAGGTCGACCTTTCGTCCTCGAAGAACGTGAGAGGAAGAAAGCTCGTCCAGGCCACGTCCGCCACCCCCGGTGCCGCACGCACTTCACCCTCGACCTGATCGAAGAACTGTTGGAGAAGCTCAGGCGTTGGGTACTTCGAGCCGAGTGGATCGACCAGCATTGTTAGGACGCTCTCCGCGCGATAGCCGCGATCAAACGACTGGCAGCGGGGCGATAGGCAGTGGTGCTGAAGGAGCGCGGGGTGGAGGTCGTGGCCACGGAGATCGATCCCGTCGCCGTGGAGTGCGCGCGCTCCAACGGGATCGAGGTGTTCGAGGGCTCGCGGGATGAGTCGTTCCCGGACGACATGCGGGTCGACCGCGCTCGCGGCCAGCGCTTTTCCGGCCATGCGCGCATCGAACGTGGACCCGAATACGCGCTTCGCCCGGAATAGTCGACGTGTGCCGGCGCAGATCCTTGGGGATCTGATCTCCCGAAGAGGCTCGGACCAGCTTTCGTCGGCTGCTGGTGCCGGGCGGTATTGCCCTCGCCACCGACACCATCGGCTTCTTCGCGATCCTGTTTATTCAGATCCAGGTGATTCAGGAGATCGCCATCGCCGCCAGCATCGGCGTGGCCTCGATCATCCTCACCAATCTGGTGCTTCTGCCGGTTCTGCTGTCCTACGTCCGGTTCGAAGAAGGCTACCGGGAGAAACTGCTCAAGCGGGCTGACCACATGAGGCGCGGCTGGAGCTGGCTGGCCGGCGCCACCGAGCGGAGGCCCGCCACACTGATCGTCGCCGCGACTGTGGTGCTGACCCTGCTCGGAGGGCTCAAGGGCCTGGAGGTGAAGGTGGGAGACCTGCATCGGGGCGTGCCCGAGTTGCGCGCGGAGTCGCGCTACAACGCGGACTCCGCCGTGGTGACCTCGAAGTTCTCGATCGGCGTGGACATCGTTACCATCATCGCCGAGACCAAGCCGGAAGGCTGCGTCGACTACGGGGTGATGCGGTCGATCGACGATTTCTCCTGGCACATGGCCAACGTGCCTGGCGTGCAGTCGACGGTGGACCTCGCCAACGTCGCCAAGGCGCTCAACGCCGGCTGGAACGAAGGGAACCCGAAGTGGCGGGTGCTGGCGCGCAACCGCTCGGTGCTGACCCAGTCCGTCACCTACGTCCCAACTTCCACCGGCCTCCTCAATTCCGACTGCAGCGTCATTCCCGTGATGCTGTTCACGCGCGACCACAAGGCGGAGACGATCGAGCAGATCGTGGCCGAGGTCAAGCAGTTCGAGCGCGACCACAAGAACCCCGAGGTCAGCTTCAAGCTGGCCACCGGCAACGTCGGCGTGATGGCGGCCACGAACGAAGCGGTGGCTGAGGCGCAGTGGCCGATCATGGCGTGCGTGTTTGGTTCGGTGATCCTGCTGTGCCTGATCTCGTATCGGTCCGTGCGCGGCACGCTATGCATCCTGATTCCCCTGGGCGTGGTGTCGCTCCTCTCTTACGGCCTCATGGCGATGCTGGAGATCGGCCTGAAGGTGAGCACGTTGCCGGTGGCGGCGCTCGGCGTCGGCGTGGGTGTGGACTACGGCATCTACCTCTATAGCCGCCTGCAAAGCTTCTACAAGGAGGGCGAGTCGCTGCGCGACGCGTACCAGGCCACGCTCGAGGTGACGGGCAGCGGCGTGCTCTTCACCGGTATCACTCTGGCGCTGGGTGTGGCCACGTGCATGTTCTCGCCCCTCAAGTTCCAGGCCGACATGGGTGTGCTGCTGGCCTTCCTCTTCCTGATGAACATGATCGGAGCGCTGGTGCTGTTGCCGGCGCTCGCGCACTTCCTGCTCGAAGGCAAGCGCAAGCTGGCCTGACGCTCGCTTGCAGCTCCGCCCCTGCCTTCGCCGCACGCACGGCATTCAGTTGGGCAAGGCCGCGACAGAGAACTGGCGTCTGTTTCCTTTCTGCTGCGCAGAGCTCGCCACAACTGCCGCGATGGAGCCCTGCGGGAAGACGCCTCGCGCGGCCGCTTCCTCTCCCGATCCGCCTCCTGAGGAAGGGCCGAGCCGCGTGCGTGCGTCGGAGCCCCTGCCACAGAGCTGATCTCCCGACGAGGAGCGGACCCCAAAAGGCGCAGGCCGAGGCTACGCTCGCGGCCTCTCCCTCGAACGTCGGGGGGGCGCGTGTCGAGAGGCGAAAGACGTGATGACCTCCTCCGCCCGGATCGGAGAATTCACCGCACGCGCGCGCGCCGCCGTAGCCATGATGTTCCAGCGCGCCGCCGGCAATCGTTTTCCCGACACCGATTCCGGGTTCGCGTTCCGTTCGGCTGGTTCGGATGCTGCCTTCAAGTGTGGGAGGTAGCCTCAGGACGTGCTCTTTGGGGTGATCCATCGCATCGGGGTCGAGACGTCATGAGATCGAGGTCCAACTCGAGTCCCACGGGTGCTCTGGCGGACACACGGAAGGGGCACCGCCCATGCTCTTGAGGCTCCGGCGTCAGGGGCAGGCGATGGTGTCGCGCAGGGTGACCTCGAGGGGGCGGCGCGGGATCGTGCCTAGGTGGCGTTCCAGACGCTCCTCACTGAACCGCCAGCCCTGCGCAAGGAGATCCTTCTTCGGCAACTCGTCCTCCGTGATCGCGTCCAGCGGCTTGTGGACGAGGGTGCTCCGGCTTCCCGTGAGGCCGATCAGGCGGGCGTAGAGGTCGTGCCATGTGAAGTGCCCGCTCAGCACGTTGAGTGGGCCGCCCGCAGGATGTGCGAGGCTCTCCGCCACGATCGTCGACAGGTCTCGCGCGTCCACCCACGCGTCCCGGTAGTTCTCCCACTGCGCAGCGTCCCGGCCGGGCAGGACGATCGGCTCACCCGCGATCAGCCGCTTCGAGACAAGGCGGCGCCGCGCGGTGGCGTGGGGTCCCCAGATGTAGGGTGCGCGCAACACGGTGAAGTCGCGCCGCCCCGCCGCGCGCGCGGCCTCCTGCAGCAACCGCTCGCAGATGACCTTGCCCCGGCTGTAGTCGTTGTACGTGTCCGTGACCGGCGTGTCCTCGGTGATCGGATCAGCGGTGGCGAGGCCGTAGACGTCCAGGCTGCTGATGTACACGAAGGGGCCGGCCGTCCACGCGGACAGCAGCGCCCGCATGGCCGCGACGTCGATCGCGCTGTCCTGGAACGTGCAGGCGGCGTGGACGATGCCCCCTGTGCCCAGAGCGGCGTGCGTGAGGCTCTCCGGATCCGCCAGGTCGCCCAGCACGACCTCGGCGCCGGGCACGGTCGTTCCCGTCCGGCAGAGCGCACGCACGGAGTGTCCCCGACGCCCAAGGTCCGCGATGACGAAGGTCCCCACGACGCCGGTGCTGCCGGTGACCAGTATCCTCGGGCTCACGGGGCTCTCATGAGCTTCAACTCAGGCCACGGAAGAAGGCGGTACTCCAGTACCGTGAGATGAAACTCCCATGACCGAGCGACGTGGATCCGAAGGGGTTCCACCGGACCTCAGCCGCGAGCAACCAGGACCGCCGCCAGACCCGCGAGCACGATCCCCGCGCCCCGGCAGGCGCTCAGGTGCTCGCCCAGCACTGTGGTCCCTATGAGGGCAAGGATCGCGGTCGAGACGACACTGGCGATCACGGAAGCGCTGGCCAGCGGCCAGCCCGCCCGGTACACGTAGTAGAACCCCGCCTCCACCCCAAACGCGGCCAGGCCGATCAGCAGGCCGGTGATGCACTCTCCGCGCGTGACCTGACCGAACCGGGAAGGACTGTGGGCGAACCCGAGCGCCAGGCTGAGCGCCAGGGCTGCGGCGTACGCGACCGCCAGCATCGGCCAGGGGCTGGTCGCTGCGGCCCCTTTCTGGGCCAGGTGATACGTGACGCCGCAGGCGATGACCACCAGGACGGGGAGCGCTGAATACATGCCCGTGAATCTAAGGGTTAACAACCCCATGCGTCCAATGCAGTCTTTGGATCGACTCATGTCCAAAGCGTATGGTGGTGGTCGTATGCCCAACCTCTCTGCCGACCAGCTGGCGGCCTTTGCGGCGGTTGCGCGGTCCGCCAGCTTCACGAAGGCCTCCGCCCTGCTGCACCTCAGCCAGCCGGCTATCTCGCGGCGGGTGGCCGCCTTGGAGGAGCAGATGGAGACGGTCCTCCTAACCCGCGGACGAAGTGGAGCGGCGCTCACCGAGTCCGGCCGCCGACTGCTCGCTTTCGTCGACGCGCAGCGCGGGCTGGAGGAGGAGCTGCTGGGCGACCTCGCTCCCGGCCCCTCCTCCTACCGCGGCGCGCTGCGTATCGCCGGTTTATCCTCGCTGGTGCCGCACGTTGTGCTACGCGCCCTGGCCCCCTTTCTGCGCGCGCATCCTGCCGTGCAGGTGGAGGTCTATCGGGACGTCGACCGCCGCGTGGTGGAGGCGGTCGCCGCCGGGCGGGTCGACTTCGGGATCTCCCAGGGCGGGTCGGGGTCGCCGGGCCTGGTGGACGTGGAGCTGGGGCACGAGGAGTTCGTGATGGTGGAGAGCCGCGTGCACCGCAGCCGGCGCGCCGTCTTCCTGGACGTGAGCCCCGGGGACGAGACGACGGAGTCCTTCCTTGCCGCCCAGGCCGCGCACCTGCGGCCCGCGGCCCGCCTGACGCGGTCGTTCCTGCACGACGAGGCGGGGATCCTGCTCGGCGTGCAACTGGGTCTCGGCCGCGCGGTCAAGCCGCGCCATTCCCTTCCGAGGGGCGCCGCCGTGCGCATCGACCGCCGATTCGCGGCCATGTCCAAACCGGTGTTTCTGCACTATCGCCGGCAGCGGTACTATGGCCGCCTCCACGAAGCGGTCCGCGCCCTTATCGAAACCGCCGTACGCCACCACCTGGACTGACTCGATAACCAGTCTTCGGTGATGGTTCAGGCCGGGCGAGCGATTCCAGAGGATGGCGAGCCGGTCGGTGGTCCGCGTAGGGGAGGAGCTCAGCGACAGCGCCTTTGTCTCGCGGAAGACGCTGACTTAGGCGACGCATATCTGGAGCTTGGAGGAGCCTCGCAGCGTCATGGTCGTCTTACCCACAGGCCGGGCGTCCAACACCGTCACACCCTTTCGTAGTGGAACCGACGCCATCACATCAATGCCTCGGGCGGCAACCTGGCCGCCGCCATAGCCCTCGTTTCGCTTACGCTCTCTACGGATCAAGGCGACGGACCCGATGACGTTTGCGAGCGTCACCCTGGTGCTGCTGATGGTGGCCCTGTTCGCCGCATGGATTCCTGCCCGCCGCGTCGCCCGTGTCGAACCCATGACGGCCTCGCGGGAGGGATGACCATCGAGCGACGTGGTCCGACGCATCAATGCCGCGCGTGGCGTCCGGCCTCCGGGTCCATCGTGAGCGGGAGCGCGAAAGAGGGAAAGACCTCGGGGCCGAAGGTGACGACCTCGGCAATGACGCCTTCCTCGACTTTCAGGACATCGAGGGCCATCGCACGGTAAGTGGTGTCGCCCGAGGAGAGCACGTAAACCGCCACCGCCGGCTGACGGTTGGCGCGTGTGGTGACGCAGCGCAGGGCGCCAAACGCCTCGGAGCCGAAACCAGCGTCCGTAAAGAGTTTCAAGATGGCCTCGCGGCCCAGGGTGACCTCCGGCTGCGGGGGCATGCGGGAGACCGCGTCCTCGCGGATCAGCGATTCGAACGCGCGGATGTCGGCCTTCTCACAGGCTTCGACGTACTTCCGGACCAGCTCGCGTTCGGCCGCACTGGCGTCCGCCCCGGCCGGCCACTCGGGTCTTCGCGAGGGACGCTTCGTACGCAGGGTCGCACGCGCCCGCTGCAAGGCGCTGTTCGCCGCCGCGACGCTCAGGTCGAGTAGCTCGCCGGTCTCCTTCGCGGGCCAACCCAGTACATCCCGCAGAATCAGAACAGCTCGTTGCTGAGGCGAGAGCATCTGGATCACGGTCAGGAACGCGATCTCGATCGTTTCCCGCGAGAGCGCCACACTCTCCGGTTCGGAGTCGCGCGCCGCCACAGGCTCGAGGATGGCATCCGGGATCGGTTGGAGCCAGGTCACTTCGGCGGGCGTCAATGACGCGCCCGAAGCTTCGGTAGACGATCTCGCGGCGAGCGCCGATCTCCGCGCGTCGTGGCCGATGGCGTCGAGACAGGCGTTGGTCGCCACCCGATACAGCCAGGGGCGCGCCGGGGCCCCCTCCTTGAGGCTCTCGCGATACTTCCAGGCGCGCATCAGGGCGTTTTGAACAGCATCTTCGGCGTCCTGGAGCGAGCCGAGCATGCGGTAGCAGTGGATCAGGAGCTCACGGCGGTGGCGCTCGGCGACCGTATTGAAGGCCGCTTCGTCGCCCGCTCGAATGGCCCCGGCCAGCGCAATCGCTTCGGCCGACTCTGTCATGGTCTTATCAGCGCTCATTTCAACCCTCTCCGTTCCCGCCCTTGGCGGGCGTGTGCCTCTGTCTACGAGTAATACCCTCCTGCCCCCGGAAACTCATCGCGCCAACGCCTCAACGTTCAGGTTGTTTGCACTAACCGCGACCCTGCGGCGAGCGAAAGGCCAGGCTGCGCGCTTCTCACTTGCCCCAGTTGCCATGGTCGGATGAGGCTACTCGCCGTGGTGAAGAACCCCGTGAGCATCGCCCGCTACCTGGCCGCGGCCGGCGAGCTGACCGATGTGCCCGGACGCTCGCCGCCTCGCGCTCCGCCCTACTGGAAGAGCCAGGTGCTTAGGCGACAGGCGCTCGGTGACCAAGGCGAGCGCGCAGCCTCCCCTCTTGGGGGAGGCGAAAGCCTGGCCTCGGGCCAAGGCGGAGACGACAGGACAGACCAGCGCGCAGCCTCCCCTCGGGGGACGAGGCAGCGTAGCGAGCGGACGGGAAGCCCGGAGTTCCGCCGCGGTTGCGGAGCCTCGCGCACTGCGGGGATCTTGGCGCTCCGCAGCCCCTCGGAAGCGGCGCCAAGCGCGCCCGCCTGCTCCCGAACTACGCCTTCCCGACGTCCACCCCGCGCCGCGGCCGCGCGAATTCACGGGCACACCGCCCTCGTTTCGCTTACGCTCCCTGCCACGCCCCTCACTACGTCGAGATCGGAGCATGCGTCGAGTGTCATGGCGGGCAGCCTTTGGCCGCACGCAAAGAGCTCGCCCACGCCCGCCTCCTGAGTGGAAGGGTTGCCGAGTACGTCCTCACGAGCGCCAAGGCGGTGAGCGAAGGGCGGCAGCTCGTCGACGCTGCGGCCTGTCGGCGGTGTCACACGATTGGTGGCGTGGGGAACCGCCTGGCCACGAACCTCGACAACGTGGTCTGGACCCGAGAGCAGCGAGAACTGATGACTTCGATCACGGAACCGGTCGAGAACATGCCGATGTTCGCCTTTGACCGAGGCCAGGCCGAGGCGCTTATCGCGTTTCTGTTGAACAGCGCGCGTCCCAACGCGGCGGCTGAGGAAACCTATCGCGTGCAGTTCGCTCGCGACGCCACCCGGGCGTCGTCGACCTTCGACGACAAGTGCGGCGGCTGCCATCGGCGGCTCACGCAGCTCGGCCCCGAGGGGTCGGGAAGAGAGGGACCCAACCTGTCCGGGCTTCTGACGCCGTTCTATCCAAAGACCGCCCCCGGTGGGCATGCCTGGTCTCGCGAAGCTCTGGCCGCGTGGATCGCGAACCCGCGCGCGTTCCGCCCCGGCACATTGATGCCGCCCGTCTCGGTGGAGGAAGCCGAGGTCCAACAGATCATGGACCGAGCAGAAGGGGGTGTCGCGCCCTCTCCGGAGGAGTGACCGGAGTGACCACGGTCCGCATCGCCGACGTCCGCGCTCATCGTCCCGACCGGCCATCGCGGACGGTGCGGATCACCTCGGCCAGCCGGCGCACACCCGCGTGAATCTCGGGCACGCTCGTGCCGCCGTAGCCCAGCACCAGGCCCTGTCTGGAACCCCGGCCCGTGTAACACCATGAGAGGGGCACGGTCCAAAGCTCCGCCTCGGCTGCGGCCTTGGCGACGAAGTGGTCCGAGAGGCCCGGGGGGAGTTCGACCACCAGATGCATGCCCGCCTGCTCGCCGAGGATCCTGAAGTCCTCGCCCAGTGTGGTGCGAACGGCCTCCACAAGAGCCGCACGCCGTTCCCGGTACCGGCGGCGCATCCGGCGAATGTGGAGGGCGAAGTGTCCTTCGCGGAGGAAGTCGGCGAGGACCGCCTGCAGAAAGGAGGGCGGACAAAGGTCCATGGCCCGGCGGACGTTTGTGAACTTCTCGACGAGATCGGTCGGGATGACGATATAGCCAAGGCGGAGCGACGGGAACAAGACCTTGCTGAAGGTCCCGACATAGACAACGCGGCCATCCCGGTCGAGCCCCTGCAAAGCGCCCGGCGGGAGACTGTCGTATCGGTACTCGCTGTCGTAGTCATCCTCGATGATCCAGGCGCCCCGGGACCTCGCCCATTTGAGAAGCTGGACGCGCCGCGCCGTGCTCATGGTGGCGCCCATCGGATACTGGTGCGATGGCGTGACCAGGGCGGCGCGGGCCCGAGGGGCCTTGGCAAGGCCCACCGAAACGACGAGTCCGTCCCCATCGACCGGCACGGGAATTGCCTGCGCGCCAGCGAGCTGGAGGGCCGCTCGCCCTCCATGGTATCCGGGATCCTCGGTCCAGATTTCGTCTCCAGGATCTAGGAGGGCGCGAGCGCAGATCGCGAGTGCCTGCTGTGATCCGCTCACCACCATGATCTGGCTGGCCTCGCAGCGCATGGCCCGCGTGGTCCGCAGATAGTCGGCGACGGCTTCTCGAAAAGGCTCGTAACCCAGAGCCGGCCCGTAACGCAGGAGATTCGCGGTCATCCCGCGCGCGTGCCGCGACAACAGCCTGGTCCACGTCGCGTACGGAAAATGGTCGATGCCGGCGTTGCCGACGACGAACGCCCCCGTCGCCTTGAACCAGGGTTGAATCGAGTCCAGATGCTCCGCTACCCGGGACAACCGCCGGCTGTGTCCCTGTGGAGGGGAGGGTCCAGGTGCACCTCTCTGCGAACCCTCGGCGGCGCCGGACGCACCGGAAAGCGAGTTCGAGACATAGGTTCCCGCGCCCGTTCTCGCTTCGAGATAGCCCTCGGCGATCAGTTGTTCGAACGCATTCAAGACGGGTATCCGGGAGAGTCCCAGCTCCTCGGCAAGTCCGCGGGTGGAGGGCATGAGTTGGCCGGCCCGAAGGCGGCGTTCCGCGATGGCGGTTCGATACCCTTCATAGATCTGTCGGTACAGGGGCACAGACGAGGCGCGATCGAGCGCAAGGGCGGGCAGGCCCGGAAAGCGCCGAGCAGACGTCCGTGGGGCTTTCGTGGTCGGCTTTACGGTAGCCCAGGCGGCGCCGCCCCCTTCTTCCCGTTCGGACAGGCCGGAAACCCACCCATCCATCAAACTGGCCGAGGTCTCTTCCTTCATCGGCACGCTGTCCCCGCCGGGGCCTGCCAGGCCGTCTTCCGGGGCCACCACCGTGGCACGTTCGTCCGGTACTCATCGTAGGCCGATCCGAACTGCCGATGGAGTGTCGGCTCCTCGTAGAGGGTCACGAAGGCGTGAAAAACGATCCATAGTACGGCCCCGTAGGCCACGAGAACGGGGCTTCCAAGCAGAAGTCCCTGCCCCTCGATGACGCTCACGACAGCGACATACATCGGATTGCGGATGTGGCGGTACAGGCCGGACGAAACGAGGAATCGGGTCGGCGCAAGGGGCGCCGGAGTGCCCAGTCCCCTGAGCGCGAACCGGGCGAAGCACTCGACGATGCAGAGTCCTCCCCCGATCAGGAGCACGAGACCGATTCCGCGAAGGGCATGAGCGCCGAGGAAGGGTGGCTTCATGGACCAGCGCGTCAGCGCCCACGGAACCAGCCCGGAAACCGTTGCTGGAGCGGCCCAGAAGAACACGAATGTCCCGAGCATCGCGCCGGCGTCCGTGCGGTGGACGGAGTCGCTCAAAGCTCGACGCTCCGATAGTGGCCGAACTCGGCCCGCACCCCGAGGCGCGCCATCAGCGCCTGGGCATCTAAGCCCGTTTGCCGTTGCATCGCAGCCATTGCCGCCTGGGCGTTGAGCACGGAGGTCTCGTCGCGCCACTGGGTAAGGGTGACCAGGACGAAGGCGCCCTCCGGCCCTGGCTGTTCCAGGTGCGCTTCTCTGACGAAGCCCGCCTGCTCCCTAAGCAGTCGGTGGATCTCCTTCGCCGTGGCCAGGAACTCATCGCGCGCGTCGAGTGGCACCACGAACCGATTGAGCCGATACAAGGTCGTCCTCGAGAGAGGGGTTTCTGTCATCTCTCTTATCTCCGTGGGGGTCATAAGGGGAAGCACTTTCCAAATTTCGCCAGGAGCGAGATGGCGCCCCGCAGCCTGACTTGGCCTCGGAGGAGCGCCCAGGCGAGGTTCGCCTCTCCGGCGAGGAACCGCAGCCAAGTGCGCGCGTCGGCCGCCACCCTCAGATCGGGAACCCCCGCGTGACCCTCGTTCACTTCGAGTGAGCCGCGGTTGATCCGGATGGTCGCATCGATCGTCTCGTCGCCGGTAAAGGAGAAGTGATAGGTCGCCTCTAGCGTACCGGCCACACCCGGCTGGAAGGTCAGAGAGAGGCCGGCCAGGAAGCCGCGGATCGACCGGGGACGGAGGCCGCTCGACACGATCTTGGTGCGCTTGTTCGGGAAACGGCGCGCCACGTGCGCTTGGGCATCCGAGCCCTGGGTCACATAGACAGTCTCGGCCTTCTCCTGGAGCGGCCGCACCACGCTATTCAGGAACGCGGGGCGTTCACGCAGGAAAGGCGAGATGACTTCCTCGCCCGCGGGACACACGGCGACGCAGTAAGCCGCCTTGTAGCTGGGGCCGAAGCCCAGGCTCTGCCACATGGAGACCGTCTCCGGAGCACTCACCCGTCGGCGATAGTCGAAGCGGTCCCGGCTGTCCGCCAGTTGCTCGACCCAGTCGCCGAATCCGCCCATGAACTCCCGGTAGTTGTGCGTATAACAGGCGCTGAAGTTGAAGCGGCCGTCGGGACTGATCGCCCCGGTGGGGCAAGCGGCGACGCATAGCTTGCATTCCAGGCAGGGGTTGAAGTCGAGGACGCGCGGTTCTCCCGTGACCCTGGCCTCGGTCACGACGGTGCCGAGGAGGATGAAGCTACCGAAGCGGGGGTGGATGACATTTCGATGGATACCCATGCGCCCGAGGCCTGCCGCGACCGCCACCGGCTTGTGTGACACTGTCCACATCTTGTCGGGCCAGCGGTCGGCCTCCATGGGAAATCCCATGGTGGCATTGAGGGCGCGGATTCCCCGGTCGTTGAGGTAGGCCACGATGCGGCGGCCCACCTCGTTGACGTGGTCGCCCACGTGGTGGAACTCCACGTTGCCGATGGATCGGGCGGGAGCCCGGATCGCCTCGGGATTGGTCTTCACCACAAAACTGATGAGAGTTCGCGCGCCGGGCAGGAGAGCCAGGATCTCCTCCCGCTGGTCGCTCACGTCCGGGTGCTCAAGGTCGACCCAACCCGCGTCGTCGGCGCCTAGCTGGGTACAGGCCCACTGGATCGCCTTCTGGTCGAGGAAAGGCTCGGCCCGTTCTCCGATCGACGGGTCCGGGCGAAGTCGACGTACCGTGGGATGTTCGGTCAGAGAGTTCATCGTGACGTCCTCAGGGTCCAGCCGAATCTCGCGCCTACCCGCCGGTTCACGCGGTGCGGGCCAGGGTAGCCACGGTAGCGAGGTCGGAGGCCAGTCCCTTCCAGCACTCGTGGCCGAGTTGGGCTCGGAGCCGACCCTGGGCTCGCTGCCACGCCGGCATCGCGGCCTCGACCCGAGACTGGCCGATCCGAGTCACCACCAGATGTCGCTCCCGACGATCCGTTCCTAGCTCCCGACGAATCCAACCTTGGGCCTCGAGGGGTTTGAGGGTTCGGCTCAGAGTCGAACTGTCCAGCGCGAGCAGACGCCCCAACTCGCCCTGGCCGATGGGGCCCGTGAGGGCGAGTGCGTGCAATAGCGTGAACTGAGAGGTGTTGAGGCCGGTGGACCGCAGTTCGCCGTCGTAGAGTTGGGTCACCGCTCTCGCGGCTCGCCGTAAGCTGGCGCAGGCACAGGGCAGCGGAGGCACCGATGCCTGGTCTTGGTGACTCATACGGCGATTCATTAGTTGTAGATACATGTCACTCTCCGAGCCTTTGGGGAGAGTAATGGGTGGGCCTGGGTCATGAAATATCCAGTAGACCCGGGCTCGTTATGACCACTCGCCACCGTTCCCCTTCGCATCGCGGCAGGGAGCGGTCATGGCATCGCACGCGCAAGTGGCTCTCGTGCCGCCGAGCGTCACCCCGTTAGGATGGCAGCACCTGAACCATGACCAGCAGTCGCGGCCTCTTTCACTACCAGATCCTGCGTCACCTCGTCGACCACGGCTTCGCGCCTTCCATCGAGCACTTGGCTGCGACCCGGAACGAGTCTCGAGAGGCGGTGATCGCACGCCTCAAGAATCTCCAGCGCAACCACGGAGTCGTGCTGCACCCAAGGACCTCGGAGGTCTGGGTGATCCATCCGTTTTCGACAGCACCCACCAGCTTCTGGGTGGAGACCGAACGAGGGAGCTGGTGGGGCAACTGCGCCTGGTGTTCCCTTGGGATTGTCGCCCTCATGGGTGAGGACGCAACTATCACGACGACCCTGGGAGGCGAGTCGACGCAGGTCCGACTGACGATCAGCGGTGGCACCTTGTCGGGCCAAGGCCGCGTCGTCCACTTTCCGATCCCCATGAAGAATGCCTGGAGTAATGTAATTCTGACGTGCAGCACCATCCTCGTCTTCGACTCATCGTCCTCGGTCCACGACTGGTGCCAGCGGCACGGGATGCCCCAGGGCGACATTCAGCCTCTGGAGAACATCTGGAGTCTCGCGCGGGCCTGGTATGCGCGACACCTCGATCCCCACTGGTCGAAGTTGACAGCTGATGAGGCACACAGTCTCTTCGAGCGATTCGGACTCACCGGACCGATCTGGGAAGTGTCCGGCGGTGACTCGCCATTCTGAACGGGGAAAGCGCCACAAGCCGCCTCGATCCGGAGCCCGAGACGGAAAGCGTCACCGTGGTCATCAATACCTTGACCGCAGAGGTCGGAGAGTACGGAGACTGGGTCGCTCGTTTCGCGGACCTTTGGGCCGGAGGCCGGCCGCGGCTCGGGGACTTCATGAGCATCCTCAGCCCGTCGGTCACCCTGCGGGCGCCGGGGCTCAGGACTACCACCGGCTGGGAGGAGTGCCAGCGCGCTTTCGCCCGCATGTTCGAACTGCTTCCCGACCTGACCGCGCGCATCGACAGGTGGAGCGCCTCCGGCGCCGCGCTCTTCTCAGTCGCCCCTCAGGGTGGCTACACCTGCTCTCCCGGATCCGGAGCGGTCTCTGATCAACGTCGCGGACTGATCTTGACGAGCCGGCGCCCGCGTTCCAGGGCTTGAGCGACCTGTTCTCGAAAGGCAGCGAGGGCTGGCTGAAGTATCCATTTCTGCTTGACGGTTCAAAACAGAACGAGTATTCTGTTCCGCGTGGTGAGGACCCGAACATTCGATCCATCAGCTGCCCTGTCGAGGGCCGTCGACTTGTTCACCTCCAAGGGGTATTCGGAGACCTCGATGGATGACATCGTACGGGCCACCGGGGTCAGCCGCTACGGGATCTACGGGACGTTCGGCAGTAAGCGAGAGCTCTTCGAACAGGCCCTTGAACGATATGCCGACGGCATGGGCAGGCTGTCGTTCCTGCGTCTCCTGGAGCCGGACGCGTCGCTGGCCCAGATCCGGGCAATTTTCGATGAACGGGTCGGAGCAATGTGCAGTGCCGGCGAGAATCGCGGCTGCATGCTTTCTCATACGGCAATGGAGATGGCCCCTCATGACCCCGAAATCCAGAGTGTTCTGCTGAGGTTCTTGAAACGGATGTCCAAGGCTTTCGCGGTTGGGCTCGAGTCAGCGAAGAAGAAGGGTGAGATCAAGGAAGATCTCGACGTCCGGTCTGCCGGCGAATTTCTGACCGGGGCGCTGTTCGGGCTCGCAGTCCTGGCACGGGCTGGGTTCCCTAAGACGACGCTCGACAACTTTGTGGATAGCACGATGGCATCACTTACCGACTAAGCGTTCAGTGACATGAGCAGAACAATCCTACTGACAAATGGAGTTGCCGCCATGCAGCCCTGCTTTTTTTTGATCGCGTCAGAACGCTTATTCTGTTTGCCAGCCTCGGGCCGCTGAGCGATTGGACGAAGGACACTCCACGATGAACAAGCAACTGCGAATACTGACCCGATCGATCATGTGCGCAGCGGTTGTGTTGCTCGCAACGCCGCCCTTCGGCTGGGCTGAGGGCGTGGAGCGTCGGGGAGGCGACCCTCTCGAGCTGACGGGAGAGATGCGGATCTGGGCTCGCAAGGAGGTGGACCAGACCGGAGATCCGATGCCGCGTCTGGTCGCCCTCTGGCGGGCGCTGGTCGATCAGCGTAGGCTCGGAATCCGCCCGGAGCAAGGCCGCACGGCCAGCGCCCGCCAGGCCTTCGAGCAGCGCCGCGCCAACTGTACGGCGTTCGCGCTTCTCTTTGCGTCGCTAGCTCGAGATATTGGACTGACAGTTGACTTCGCACTGGTCGGCGGGACGGTGCGCTATCGGGACTCCACGGACTTCAAGATCGCCGAAAGGCACATGGGGGTCGTGCACGACAAGGGCGGCGAGGTCTGGTTGTTCGATCCGGAGCGGATCTCGATAGTGGATCCGCAAAGCGTCGTCCGGATCTCCGATCGCACAGCCCGGGCCGTCTACCATTCGAACCGCGGTGTGGAGCGGCTGCCGTCGGATGCGGCGGGTGCCGAGGCCGAGTTGCGGCGTGCGCTGGAGCTCGATCCGGCCCTGGATATTGCATGGGTCAACCTCGGCGTGGCGCTTCGAGGCAGGGCCCGCTCCAGCGAGGCCGAGGAGGCGTTTCGCCGCGCGATCCAGATCGAGCCGAACTCATTGACGGCGTGGCGGAACCTGGCGATGCTCCTGCAGGCCCGGAACGCCAACTCCCGCTAGTTTCATGCTACGTCTCCGGCGCCCTGGCCTCTGGGCAGGTTCTCGCGAGAATCGCGGCCGTAAGCGTCAGACTCAGGCCCGTCGTGCGCGCTTGTACAGCCAGACCAGCGCAACCCGAAGCGACACGGTCTCGAGACATTGCCATGCGATCCAGGTCGGCGGCCGGTTTGCTTGCAGCAGCGGCACGATGTGCCAAATGGCCCATGCCGACCCCAAGTCACTCCCGCCCGGACCTGGCTCCAACGTTGCTGAAGCGACTCCAGGATGTAACCGGTCCAGCCCAGCTGTTCGCCGAGTGCGGCGATGAAGAAGACGAGGAGTGCGGCGAGAGCGTCGAGGCCTGGCGGCTGCGGGTCGGGCACCGATGTTCCCAATAGACGCATGAGTCCAAACGATCCGGCCATCACGCCCGGCATCAGAGACAGTCGCCAGGTACCAGACTTTGGACGTGGTTGGTTGGGAAGCGCTGGACTCTCCTCGTCTTGAGAGATCTGCTTCTGCAGGGACCGAGGCGCTTCCGGGACTTCCAGGAGTCTCCGCGCGAGCTTGCCCCGAATACGCTCTCCGCGCGACTGAAGGCCCTGGAGAGGCGGACTCCGGCCCCTCAAGCTACGCGCCATCGCCTACGACAAGCCGCTCTGTGGCCCAAGGCCAGGCTGCGCGCCGCATCACTCGACGGCTTCTCGCTGCACGCGGCGACCCGCGCGGGCGGCCTTGACGTCGAGGGTCGAGAGGCGTTGCTGCGATATGTCCTGCGACCTCCGATCGCGCAGGAGCGAGTGGAACAGCAGCCAAACCGCCTGGTGCGCCTCACTCTCAAGAAGGCTTAGCGCGAAGCCTCCGGGGGACGAGGCAGCGTAGCGAGAGGACGGGAAGCCCGGAGTTCCGCCGCGGTTGCGGAGCCTCGCGCACTGCGGGGATCTTGGCGCTCCGCAGTCCCTCGGAGCGGCGCCAAGTGCGCCCGCCTGCTCCCGAACTACGCCTCCCCGACGTCCACCCCGTACCGCGGCCGCGCGAATTCACGGGCACACCGCCCTCGTTTCGCTTACGCTCACAGTCGCAATTGCTCAACGCAGGACGCCGGGCGAAGTACGTCCTCGCTGCGGGAACTCAGACTATAGTGGCGCGCCGGAGAGGAACCGATGAAGCGCCCACGCCAGCATGTGATGGAGGACGCCTCGGGCAGTCTGTTTCAGAGCCTGCTGCCCGAGGAATGGATCGTGCGGCCAATCCTGAAGGACTATGGCGTCGACTTCGAAGTGGAGCTTGTGGATCAGGAGATCGTTTCCGGCGATCGCATCTGGGTGCAACTGAAATCGACCGAGGAAGCGAAGAAGGTCGTCGCACGCTGGCCGGTCGCCGAACGCATTCCCGATCTGCCCTCCGATGGGCACGGAAACATCACGGCGGAATACATCCCCTATTCCATGGACATGAAGGAGATCGATTACGCGCAGCGGTGCCATTTCCCGCTGCTGCTGGTGCTGGTCGATCTGGCGGCGAAGGACGCATACTGGCTGCCCATCCGCGATGAGGTTGAGCTTCATCTAAGTGGAGTTAACCGCCCGCTGGCGCATCAGAAAAGCGCCACGCTGAAGATTCCACTATGGAATTCACTGACCGAAGAAAGGAAGCGCAATTACTCAGGATTGCGCTGGTATGCGGTTGAGCCAGGGCGGATGTACGCCTTCGCCACGCTGCACCATTTCTTCCACGAGTTTCAGTATGAAGGCAGGCTCTCAGGCTACTCCATCGGCGACGGGCATATCGATGATGGCGAGGAGGATGAATTGAAGCTAAGCCTTGCGCGAGCAAAGGAGTACTGCGAACAGGCGTTGAAGCTGGATGTTCTGTTTGGCGAGAAAGGTGTCGATTTCTTCCAGCTTCGCGAGATCCCTGCCGTCCACGCGCCGGGCATCATGTGGCAACTGGCGCAGGGCGCGGTATCCGCTGAAAAGGCCCTGAAGGCGCTGGAGAAGAATGAGTATGGCATGATCGACATGTCGATCATGCTGGGTCAGGTCCAGCAGGCCATCGATCTGATGTCCACCGCGATATCGGCCTATCAGGGGTTCAAGGGACGGTTCCTGTTGAACGAGCAGGCAGCAGTATGGCGCGCATGGAGCGCGCAGGATGGCGGCGCCGCGGAGTCCCTCGTGATGCCGACATCGCGGACGCCGCATTGGCCTGCAAAGGAATGACCACTTCGACGGTCCGCAGACCGCGGTCCACGCGGTTGTGGCTCTGCGCCTCAACCCACATCGGCACACGATCGCCCTTGATGGCGCCTAGCCTGGATTTCCACGGCACCGCATTGAGCTAACGGCGTCCGGCCTTTCCCCAGTTCTTGAGTCGTTGCGAGAATGCCAGAGGCGTCGCGCACTATGTCGGCGCCCCCGGGGCCGACGCTGATCTCGTTCTCGGCTGGTGGACGAGAAACTTCCGCGACCTCTCGGGCGCCATCACAAGAATATGTATCGAAGGCAGTCGAGGAGGGATCACAGTCGCGGGAGTAGATGCTGAAAAGCGCCGCCTGATGTCCGCTTCGTGTCAACCAGGGAGGCCGAACCACGACCGGAGAAGAGGTTCTCAAGAGCGTTCTCTCTGCCGATGCCCTTGCCGACCTCGACCTCTTCGACCGCCTTCAGCTTGCGGGAGTGACCGAGGTCGCAAGACGAAGCCTCTCCGCCGCAGGCCGAACTCTGTTCGCATCCTCGAGAGAAAAATGATCGAGCACGAACGACGCCGACCGGTTGAGAAAGTACCTCGCAAGGTTCGGACTTGGTTCACGCGTCGCCAGTTGGCTTCAAAGGCTGCGTGATACTAGTGCCGCAACCGCTTGCTGACCCTCGCTTCGGAGTCTTGCGTCTCAGCTTCTCGGTCGTAGGAGCCAGCGATTTCCTGAAGAATGCTCGCGACGTACGGGTAATCAAACACCAGCTTCAGGGACCACTCCCGGTACTTCGCGGCGAGTTCGCGTTCCTGCTCGCCGCCCTCTCTGCGCCAATGCACGCCGCGCGAATTATGTACGCCGATCCCGAAGCCTCGGCCGATCTCGGGTGACGAGATCTTCTCCATCGCGTCGCAGACTGGCGGACAGGGCCAGACACCTGTGTTCCCCTTCGGAGCTTTCGCTAGCATCTGCCCGAGGCAGTGGTCGGTGATGTCGGCACGCCCGTGCTGCGCGGCGAGCGAACGAACCTGCGAGAGCCAGTTGCTTAGGTCACTCGTGACAATAGTGCCGTCGGCGCTGGTGCCGGGAATGCGATGCATCTGTTGAAGCACCTGATACATGGCGGTGGCGACGGATTCCCGGTGCAAGGGATCCGCGATTCGCCAGGAGGCGGGATCCTCGCCTTCATCGATGCGCTTCCATAAAAGAGCCATCGCTTGCATGTACAGGTCGGGCGACTCGGCGATTTGACGCTCGAGGTTGGGGATACCGTGCCTCGAATGATCGAGAGCGCTCACGAAGAGGAACTCCATCTGCGCCATGTCGTTGACTGTGATGCCCGGGCGTCCGTCGAGGGCATCGAGTGCCTCTGATATGTCGTGGCGGTCCAAACGGTATGTGCCCTCTGGTTCCGCCACCACCGTAGCAATGTCCGTCATGAGTCGCTTGAGTCGCAATGTCTCAATGTGCTGCCAGTTCATCTGGGCAGCATGGAAGGCCGCCCGCGGGCGTTGAACATCGAGAAGGCGTTGAACAAGCTGGTTGAGTGCCGCCTCACTGTTGCCGATGTTCCACTGGGGGAATACCTCCTTCCAGTAGCGAGCGCTGAGCTCTGGACCGTACCCGTCCACGAGCTGCCACGTGACGGCGTCGAATGGCGACGAAGTAAACAGGCGAACTCGCTGGTCAGCGCTAAGGGCTTCTGCCAACATGCGCAGCAGATCCTGACGCGCGTCCGGATCTATGCAGCAGAGGAAGCCGAAGATGCAAGCCTCGCTCTTCTGCTTTTGATCGCCGTCAAGGGCGAGGGAGCGCATAAGGAAATCGCGTCTCGGTGCCAAGTCGGTAACGCCAAGCCCGGCATAGCGGCCCACCGTTGACGCGGCTCCACCGTTGGCAATGAGCGCGGCAACGCCGTCAAAACCGCGCGCGGACCACACCTCGTGGAAGGCCTTCGATCGCTGGGCGTGGATTCGTTCCTCGCGCGTATGGAGGTCGACCCCGTCCTTGTCGTTTTCGTCCGCGGACTCGCGGATCCACTCGTTCGCAAACAGCCATCCGTGGCGGGTCACAGGATCAGAGGGTTCGAGCTTCGCATATGTGGCACGCGCGCGCTCCCGCATCGTTTCGTTTCTTATGCGGTGTCGCCCAGCGGGTGTGAGCGCGAACCGTCGGACCCGCTCCCGCAGGGATGCCCTGGCTGAGTCGAGCGTGGTCGGGGCGGCCGCCCATTCGTCGATCAAGTCCCAGACAGCGACATGGTCTTCTTCAGGCATGCCGTGTAAGTGTTCGACCAAGCCACCGAGAGTGACCTCGTCATGGCTCGGCCATGAGAGAGCCAGATCCAGAGCTTTGCGCACGAACGAGTAGGCGTCCGCTTGAGCGTCCACGCCTTGACCCGCGGCGTTTGCGTCGCTGCGCCAGTGAGGACGATAGCTGTATGAACCAACGCTTGGACCGGAGAGGAACTGGCGGAGACAGACTTGCCATCCGATGTCGGGATAGCGCTTGGTCAATAGTTCGAGAGCACCACATCTCTCTTCGAGTGAAGCAGATGTCTGCGGCAACCAGAACCGAAAAATCGCCTCAAGGCTACCGATCGGCTTATTTGCCCAGTTGTCGTCAATCGTTGTCCGGGAGAGCGTGGCAAGGATGGCGACGACGCGTGTCAGGTTCTGCGGTCTCCATGCCAGGCATTCGAGCGCCCACAGCAGACCGGTTCTCGGGCATCGCGCGAAGACACCGCCACTGACCGGCCTCAGTAGACCGAGGACAACCGGCTCGGAGCTCTTCAGGTCTGTTTCTATCAAGCTAAGAACGGCGTCAGGCGCGGCCTCGGCATATCGAGGAAGGTCGTGATCGTGCGACATCAACTTGTCCAGGGTGAGAGGTACTAGCAAGTCTGCAATGAGCCGTGCTACCCGGCCGACAACGTCGATTCCGAGCCGGTCCTTGAGTAGATTGTTGCCGTGAACGGAGAGAATGACGAGGGTCTCGCAGATGCCTTCGCGGAGTGCGGCCGAGTGATCACGCACCTTGCCGTAGATGCCCGCGGTCCAACGGTCATCCTCGGGCAAGTCGAGTGCGGGGTCGGCCTCCGACAAGACGTACTCGGAGAGCAAGAAGAAATCGGCTAGATCTTTCTCAGTTACCAAGGTGGCTATCGCAAATAGAAGGTCGATCTTTGATGCGACTCCACGGTAGTTCCCGGCCGACCAGACCGGCGGATCATCAAGCCGCAATAGACGGGTGATGTCCTCCTCGATTCGTTCGTAGTTCCGATTGCCCAAGACGGACAAGATCTCGGTGTCGGCGATGGACTTAGCGTTCCACGCACCCACTAGCATGATCGGGACGAGGGTTCTCGCCGTAGCAGAGTCTTCGGCCCAGAGTGGCGATCGGATGGCGTCAATGCGAGACAGCCGTCGACGGAGAATGGTTGGCGACATTCCCGACTCGCGAGCTAGACGCTCAACTGTGTCGCCGGTGATGTTCATTGCGGCGAGCGCCTTCCCGAAAGAATTGTGGTGTAGCAGGTCAAGTACCACATCCGGTTGAGAATTGACAGCGTTGCGGGGCCGGACAACGATTGAACGATGGCTCCGGTAGATCGTCGCGAGCTCACGTTCGGTTTCGTCAGTAGTGACGATGGCAATGAATGGGGACGATGATTGCGCAAGGGTTCGCAGGACGTCTGGTGAGTCGAATATGGCAACTAGGTCCTTGGACTTGGCTTCCGGGTCTTCCTTCTCAAAGAGACAGGCTAGGAAAGCAAGGGCCTCGCCGCGAGAATCCGCTGCGACTACGAATGGCTTATGGCGGTCCTTAGCGAGCCATCCGTTGAATGCCTCTGCGTGGGCCAGGATCGACGGCGCGAACAGTTCGGGCGTCATCGGCGGATCACTGGCCGCCGCCCACCGCTCCCAGGAATCGTCCAGGGTCTGATAGCCGGCGGTGGGCAATCCAAGCCTCTCAGCCAGCCAGATCTGAGCGGGAATAGACTCCTCTATCCATTGCTCAAGGTCGTTCGCATCGATCACCCTTACCGCCTTCCACTGTTTGGCGGCATTCTTTTCGATAGCCCAAGCTTCTTTTCCCGGCCAGTTCCGTGGAGTCACGAAGACGAAGGTGGACTGGGACCGTTCTGTGGGTGGCACCGACGAGACGCGAGCTGCGTAGTCCCTTCGCGCCTTTGCCTGCGGGTTCTTGTCGACGCCAAACTCCCAGCGCGACTTTCCGTCGGGGATCCATGCGGATGCATTTTCGGACTCAATGACTCCATCCGACCCTTTGCGTTCGGCGTTGTCGTGTCCCGGGAAGTTCACGCTCCGCAGGCCAAGACTGGTCGAGTGAATGAGGCGACGCAAAAGGACAGGCAGATGCTGGCGAGCATCGAGGCGGTCGGCCCAGTCTTGTATCTGCCGGGCCTTGATACTCAAGAAGTGCGGGACGTATCGCCGAACGGCTACAACCTTCTCGGATGCGCGCTGTTTCGAGCGATCTGCCTCCGCTTGCATGTCGAGGAGTTTCTGCCGGTCTGCACCGAAAGACTTCTCTAGCCGCACTGCCATCTCGGGGGAGAGAGAGGAGTTTCCGTTTAGGAGATTCGAGAGGGCAGGCCGGCCAACGCCGAGCCGGCTTGCGGCCTCCTTAACTGTCATCCCGCGAGGCATGACCTGTTGTCGGAGGTATGAGCCTACCTGTGATACCAGTATTCCATTAGCCATATATTGGAGTGTAGCGTGTATCGCTACGCAATACATTGGATCACACCGGAAGGCGGGTATGGGATTGCCCCGAAAAAGTGGACACGTGGGTTAACGACTCAGGCGGCCTTTGAACGGGCCGC